>Ga0306907_1000015_pt1 | contig 200429 bp, 199 predicted proteins | sample AntRauTorcE11898_FD_190415 | JGI IMG/M metagenome (GOLD analysis project Ga0306907, IMG submission 190415) | Saline lake microbial communities from Rauer Islands, Antarctica - Metagenome Torckler E11 #898 (v2) (version 2) | ecosystem: Environmental > Aquatic > Non-marine Saline and Alkaline >... | reverse complement strand
GGCGCAAGCGCCGACGAGGACCTCATAGATGTCTTCAGCAGTGATTTCAGCGTTATTGGCTAACGAGAGCGAAACTTCCTCGTCAAGGCGGTTGACGAGAAAGTTAAGAAGCTGGTCCTCGTGGATCTCACCGTCTGCTTGTTTGGTTTTAGACACACCTTCAGCAAGCAGACGTTCTAACTAAGCGGCTTTGTGAAGTACTGAACCTCTGACTCGGCGCGCGGTCCAGTTCCGTGTCCCAACCACTGTACTGCCGCGTGCCGAACCGGCCACGGGACGTGGACGACTTCGCGTGACAGCGGGAGCGAGCACATCGATGCACACTGATCCAACGGAGAACCCACAGGCGGCAGCCGTCGAACAACTCGAACAGTTCGGGTTGAGTGCCTACGCCGCGCGAACGTTCGTCGCGCTGGCGAGTCTCGGATCCGGAACGGCCAGGGACGTGAGCCAGGTGTCAGAGGTACCACGGACCCGGGTGTACGACGCGATCGACGAGTTACACGACCGCGGACTCGTCGATATTCAACAATCGTCGCCCAAGCAGTTCTGGGCGATCTCCGCCGAAACGGCGAGCCGGACGTTCGAACGCGACCTCCAGTATCGGACCGAACTGTTGCGGTCCGCACTGGACGAGCTCGAACCCGTCCAACGGCAGACGGAGCAGCGAGGCGTCTGGACGGTCGACGGACAAGCGGCGGTCACCGACCGCGTGCTGGAGTTTATCGCCAGCGCGGAGGAGGAGATCGTGTACATGACCGTCGAGGACCTTCTCACCGAGGAGCTGATCGAGGCGTTGGGCGCGGCCGCGGACCGCGGCGTCTCCATCCAGCTCGCAGGGGTTTCGGCGGACGTCCAAGACCGCATTCAAGACGAGATCACCGGCGCGACGATGTTCGAGTCACTGTGGGTTTGGTCGGACACGCCGGCCGGACGGCTCATGATGGTGGACGGGAGGAAAACGCTCGTGAGTGCCTTGGTCAACGGCGAGGAGTCGACCCCGGCCGATCAGCGAGCGGAGACCGCGATCTGGGGCGACGGTGAGACGAACAGCCTGGTCGTCGTACTGAAGGCGGTTTTCACCTGGCGACTCGAAGCGGGCACGTCAGAGTAATGGAGAGCAACGACCTACTACTATGCGACACCTTTACATGACTGCATCGACCGAACCGGACCGACTCACACGCCGTTGGTATCGCCCGTGACCGCATCTGACGCGCCCGAAGATGGCGACTGCTCTGCTGGCGTGAACGGTACTATCCGGACCACGTTCGACTGGGAGGCGGTCGCGCCGAGCACCGCGGTCATCAAGGCGGTGTCCATCGCCGTGAACGCCGAGCCGACCGCGATCGAACCGCTGTACGGAGCGATCGATCCGGAGGCCCTGGACCGACTTCTCGATCGGTCGAGTGGAACGTGCCAGACCGATGCCGGCGTCTCCGTCTCGTTTACCTTCGCGGGGTGCGAGGTGCGGGTCCACAGCGCCGGCACCGTCGCCGTTCAGCCGACCGCGTGATTCAGGGCGTCGCCTGCACCGCTTCTTCGGGAAGTGCGTCCAACACCGCTTCGATCCGCTCGTTAGGGTGATACGCGACGGTCCGGCGCTCTGGATCGAACTCGACGACACCGTGGTCATCGAGGCGAGGCAGGTGGTTGTGGTACAGTTGGATCGCGATCCGGTCTCGCGTTGGGCGCGCGTCCGCGGGCCACGCGACGTCACTCTGGAGCAACTGGTCGGCCAGATCCGTGACCGTCGTCTCCGCGGCGGGTTCGCATCGCAGCTGTCGAATGATCGCTCGCCGCAGTCCGTCGGAAACGAGTTTAAGAGACGTATCGAAATGAGCGGTAGTCATACTAGCATACAATGATGTGGTAACCGCATATAAATGCGGCATTTTCATAGGCTCCGGATTCTTGATTAAGTGAGTGACAGACTCGCGTTTCAGATCACGCGGGTCGCGGGTGCCCGTGTCACAGCGTCTCGCGGAACGTCGGTCACTCTCGAGCCGCAGAGACGGCGTCGACGACCGCCCGCGCGTTCGTCGTGATCCGGTCGTACGCGCCGTCGGCGATCGCCTCGTGGTCGACGATCGAACTGCCGACGCCGACCGCGACCGCGCCGGCACGAACGTACGCACCCGCATTCTCCGCGCCGACGCCGCCCGTCGGGACGAGGGGGATCTGCGGGAGGGGGCCGCGGATCGCCGCGACGTGGTCCGGGCCGCCGGTCTTCGCGGGGAACACCTTCACCGCGTCGGCGCCGGCCTCGACGGCCTCGAGCGCCTCGGTCGGCGTGTACGCGCCCGCCGCGATGGGCGTCCCGTAGCGGTTCGCCGTCCGGACGACGTCGCGGTTCACCGTCGGCGTCACGAGGAACTCCGCGCCGGCGAGCTGCGCCGCTCGCGCCGTCTCCGCGTCGAGCACGGTGCCCGCGCCGACCAAGGCGTCGTCGACGCGGTCCGATATCGCTTCGATCGACGCCATCGCGTTCGGCGAGTCCGCCGTCACTTCGAGCGCCGTCACGCCGCCGTCGACGACGGCGTCCGCGACCGTCACGGCGTCGTCTACGTCCACGCCGCGGAGGATCGCGATCACCCCGCCGTCAGTGATCCGGTCGAGTCGTTCGGTTCGCATATCGGGTCCTCCCCCGGAGGGGTCTTAAATCGGGCCGTGTCGGGGACGGTGATTTCGGACACCGGTGGTTTAAGAGACGGCCGGTCAAGTACGACTATGGCAACTGAACGCCCCCTCGCTCGGTACTCGCGACCGTCGGCCGGCGCGGGACGTGCGACACCCGCGGATCGTATCCGAACCGTCGATTCTACGGCCGTCGGAACACCGGACCGCTAAGCCCTCATGCACATCACCGACTACGAGCTGTTCGAGGTACCGCCCCGCTGGCTATTCCTGAAGCTGACGACGAGCGACGGCACCGTCGGCTGGGGAGAGCCGATCGTGGAGGGGCGGTCCCACACGGTCGTCGCGGCGGTCGAGGAGCTGCTCGATACCTACCTGCTCGGCGAGGACCCGACGCGGATCGAGGACCACTGGCAGGCGATGTACCGCGGCGGCTTCTACCGCGGCGGTCCGGTGCTGATGAGCGCCATCGCCGGCGTCGACCAGGCGCTGTGGGACATCAAGGGGAAGCAGTTCGGCGCGCCCGTCCACGAGCTGCTCGGCGGTCGCGCGCGCGATCGGATTCGCGTGTACCAGTGGATCGGCGGGGACCGCCCGGCTGACGTCGGTAGCGCCGCCCGCGAGAAGGTCGACGCGGGGTTCTCGGCGCTGAAGATGAACGCCACCGCAGAGCTGCGACCGATCGACAACCCGGCCACCGTGAACGACGCGGTCGACCGGATCGCGGCGGTGCGGGAGGCGGTCGGCGACGAGGTCGATATCGGCGTCGACTTCCACGGCCGCGTGTCGAAGCCGATGGTGCGGCGGCTCGCGGCCGCGTTGGAGCCGTACGACCCGATGTTCATCGAGGAGCCGGTGCTCCCCGAGCACAACGACGCGCTCTCGGCGATCCGGCAGTCGACGACGATTCCGATCGCGACGGGCGAGCGGATGTACTCACGGTGGGACTTCAAGGAGGTGTTCGAGACGGACGCCGTCGACGTGATCCAGCCGGACGTCTCGCACGCGGGCGGGATCACGGAGCTGAAGAAAATCGCGTCCATGGCCGAGGCGTACGACGTGTCTGTCGCGCCGCACTGCCCGCTCGGGCCGATCGCACTGGCGTCTTGCATCCAGGTCGACGCCTGCACGCCCAACGCGCTGATCCAGGAGCAGTCGCTCGACATTCACTACAACGAGACGAGCGACGTGTTGGACTACCTCGCCGATCCGACGGTGTTCGAGTACCGCGACGGCTTCGTCGACATCCCCGATGGCGACGGCCTCGGCATCGAGATCGACGAGGAGTACGTCCGAGAACAGCGAGGCAACGTCGACTGGCACAACCCCGTCTGGCGGCACGACGACGGCTCCGTCGCGGAGTGGTGAGCCGGATGGCGATTCGAACGCGACGACACGGAGAGAGACCATGACACGCCGACACGAGTCCCCGACCGACCACGCGGTGTCCGGCCGGTTCGCCGGCGAGACAGCGATCGTCACCGGGTCGACGCGCGGGATCGGCGCCGGAATCGCGGAACGGCTCGCCGCCGAGGGGGCGAACGTCGTCGTCAGCGGTCGCACCGTCGAGGCCGGCGAGGCCGTCGTCGACCGGATCGCCGAGCAGTCCTCGGAGGGAGCAGCCGAAGACACGCCGACCGGCGACGCGACCTTCGTCCGCGCGGACATGCGCGATCCGGACGACGTGGCGGCGCTGGCGGAGGCGGCCGCCGAGCGATACGGGTCCGTCGACGTGCTCGTGAACAACGCCGGCGTGCAGACGGAGACGGCCGCCGACGAGGCGACGCTTGAGGACTGGGAATTTGTCGTCGAGACGGACTTCCGGGCGTACTGGCTCGCCGCGCGGGCCGCCCTCGAGCACATGGACCGCGGGGCGATCGTGAACGTCTCGTCGAACCACGCGTACGCGACGATGCCCGCACACTTCCCCTACAACGCGGTGAAGGCGGGTATCAACGGCATGACGCGGTCGCTCGCCGTGGACTTCGGCCCCCGCGTTCGGGTGAACACGGTCGTCCCCGGCTGGGTGGAGATCGAGCGGACCCGCGAGGAGCTCCCGGAGGGACGGTTCGAGCAGGTCGAGTCGATCCATCCGACCGGTCGGATCGGCACGCCGGCCGACGTCGCCGGGGCCGTCTCCTTCCTCGCCAGCGAGGACGCCGCGTTCGTCACGGGGGCCGCCCTGCTCGTCGACGGCGGTCGCGGAGCGGTGATGCAAGACGACACGCTCCCGGACTACCGGGCACGGGACCGCTCTGAGTAGCACCCGGCGGAACGATACCGGTCGACGCTGATCACCGTCTCTTATAAGCGACCGTGGAGAGCAACGAGTATGAATCCGTTCGAGACGTGCGCCGTCGGGTGGTCCCGATGACCGACTTAGTCACGTTCGGTGAGACGATGCTCCGGCTGTCGCCGCCGCGCGGCGAGCGCCTGGAGACGACCCGGGACCTGAGCGTTCAGGCCGGGGGCGCGGAGAGCAACGTCGCGGTCGGGGCCGCGCGTCTCGGAGCCGACGCCCGGTGGCTCTCCAAGCTTCCCGACTCGCCGCTCGGCCGACGGGTCGTGACCGAACTGCGGAGCCACGGCGTTCGGCCGGGAGTCGCGTGGGCGGACCCCGACGCGAGTCGGCTGGGCACCTACTACCTCGAACAGGGCGGTACCCCGCGGGGGACGAACGTGATCTACGACCGGGCCGACGCGGCGATCACGACCGTCGCCCCGGAGGAACTCCCGACGGGCGCGGTCGAGGAGGCGGAGTGGTTCCACACGACGGGGATCACGCCCGCCCTCTCGGCGGCCGCCGCGGAGACGACGACGGCGCTCCTGCGGACGGCCGGCGACGCGGGGACGACGCGTTCGTTCGACCTGAACTACCGGTCGAAGCTGTGGGATCCCGAGACGGCGCGGGCGGCGTACGAGGACCTGTTCGAACACGTCGACACCCTCTTCGTCCCCCGCCGGGACGCCCGCGAGGTGCTCGACCGCAAGGGTGACGCCGTCGAAATCGCGCACGGTCTCGCCGCGGAGTTCGCCTTCGACACGGTGATCGTCACCCGCGGGCTCGAGGGTGCGGTCGCGCTCCACGACGGGTCGGTGTACGAACAGGACGTGTTCGAGGCGGAGACGGTCGACGCGATCGGTACCGGCGACGCGTTCGTCGCCGGCTTCATCGCGGAGCGCTTGCGCGGCGGTGACCTGCCCGCGGCCCTCCGGTGGGGGTCAGCGACCGCGGCGCTGAAACGCACCACCGACGGCGACCTCGCGGTGACGACCCGAGCGGAGGTACGAGGCGTCATCGACGGCGAGGCCGGAATCGATCGGTGAGTCTCGGCCGCCGCACGAGGGCGGGAGCGGGACGAGCCGCACCGACTTGCCCGTCCGGCAGACGGCAGTGAACGGTCGTGTAATCGTTAAGGGACCACCCGGCGTACTGTAACCTATGACACAGGTCAATCACATTAGCCTGCACGCAGACGAGACGGGAACGCTCGAGTTGGTCTGTGAGCGATCGGTGTCGGACGAGCGCGACCCCGCCGTGCGGTCGTTCTCCAGCAAGGGTCAGTTCGGTATCCTCGTGGACGATCTCAGTCCGAACGAGACGGTCACCCTCTTTTTCGACGCTGATCTCGAGGATGGAGCCGAAGGTGACTCTGAGGACGCGTTTGAGAATGACCCTGACGATGATCACGCAGACGGTGCTGATGATGACTCCGCAGACGCTGCTGAGGATGACCGTCCAACGGAGTGACTCGCCACCACGGTGGTGCGCACGCCGGCGTGGGTCAGGAGACGTCCGTCGCCGGCAACGGACACCGCCTCGTAGAGATGGCGGACACGTCGGACGGATCTCGACTCTCGAAGGTCGGAGACTCGCGAAGCGCCAGGAGACCGAATATTGTATCAATAGAATAATACGTGAATCTATCACACCCTAGGGTATGTCAAGCAGAACCGACCCCTCAACGTGGCTCGGTGCACAACCGGGACTGACCGCTCTGGCCCTGCTGAGCAGTCTCTTGGTGTTGTTCGTCCTCCTGCCGTATCTCCAGTTCATACTGTTCGGCGTGGTTCTCGCGTACATCCTGTTTCCCGTCCAGAAACGAGCCGAGGAGCACGTCCGGCCCACGTTCGCCGCGCTGCTCGTCGTCATGGGTGCGTTACTGTTCGTCCTGATCCCGCTTCTCTATCTCCTCTCGATCGCCGTCCAGCAGTCTCTCCGGGTCGTGAAAGCGGTCAGGGAGGGACAGCTCAACGTCGCGGCGATCGAGGAGCTACTCGAGGCGGCCGGGTACAGCGTCGATCTCGCCGCGCTGTACGGAGCGAATCAGAACCGGATCGCGACGGCCCTCCAAGAGATCACGTCCGGGGCGCTCGACCTCGCCGGCAGTCTGCCCGGGTTGTTCATCGGGCTGACCATCACGCTGTTCGTCCTCTTCGCCCTGTTGCGCGACGGGGAACAGCTCGTGGAATGGGTCCAGCGGGTGCTGCCGATCGAGGAGGACGTCCTCGACGAACTCCGCGACGGATTGGATACGCTCATGTGGGCCTCGGTCGTGGGGAACGTCGCTGTCGCGGCCATTCAGGCGGCGTTACTCGGCGTGGGGCTCGCGCTCGCCGGCCTCCCCGCCGTGGTCTTTCTCACGGTCGCCACGTTCATACTGACACTCCTCCCGCTCGTCGGCGCGTTCGGAGTCTGGGTTCCGGCTTCGATCTATCTCCTCGCAATCGGGCGACCGATCGCCGGGGCGGTGTTAGCCGTGTACGGCCTGATAATCACCTTCTCGGACACGTACCTCCGGCCCGCGCTGATCGGCCGGACCGGCGCGTTCAACTCCGCGATCATCGTCATCGGCATCTTCGGCGGGCTCGTCGTGTTCGGCGCCGTCGGCCTGTTCATCGGCCCCGTCGTCCTCGGGGGCACGAAGCTCGTCCTCGACTGCTTCGCACGAGAGCACACCGGGGAGTCGCCGGCCTGACCCCTCGAGAGCGCGGCGAGCGGTTCACCGCCGGTCTCCGTCCGTCATTCAGTGGTCTCTGACCGAGTGAGAGTACACCGATCCAGACCTCGCAGATTGGACAACTACGGTATAACAATTTGGACGGCGTGCCGTTCCCGGGTACCTTGATAACATTTCAATTCAAATAGAGGAGTATGTATGACGAGATTCTGGTCCCGACGGACGGGAGCGCTGCCGCGGACGCGGCGACCGAAACGGCACTCAGCCTCGCACGACGCTTCGACGCCTCGCTGCACGCGATCAACGTCGTCGAACTCGGGGGGTCCCCGATCGACGCCGATTCGGAAGTCACTGCGGAGGTAACTCGACGCGGGGAAGAGACGCTGGCGACGCTCAGGGATCGGGCGGCGGACGTCGGCGTTTCGGCGACGACCCGCGTCAGGGAAACCGCCGACCCGGTCCACCAGACGATCGTCGACTACGCGAGGGACCACGACGTGGATCTCATCGTGATGGGGACGCACGGGCGAACGGGGTTGAACCGGCTCGTCCTCGGCAGCGTAACCGAGCGGACGCTCCGCACCTCGCCGATACCCGTCCTCACCGTCCACGAGGACACCGTGCTCGACTCCGACTTCGAACGGGTCCTCGTTCCGACGGACGGAAGCGACGCGGCGAACGTCGCCGCGGACCACGGGATACGTATCGCAGAGGCGACCGATGCGGCGATACACGTCGTTCACGTCGTCAATCTCACCTCCGTGTCGGGAGAGTTCGGGAGTGCTGAGGTGCTGAAGGCGTTAGAGGACGCGGGTCAACAGGCCGTCGATGACGTCATCGGTCGAGCCGAAGACGCGGGTCTGCGGTCCGTGGAGGCGTCGGTGCTGAGTGGGACGCCCGCCCGAGCCATCATGGACTACGCAGACGAGCGTGACATCGACGTCATCGCCATGGGGACGCACGGTCGAACCGGCCTCGAACGGTATCTCCTCGGCAGTGTCACGGAGAAAATCGTTCGTATCACGGACGTTCCCGTACTGACCGTGTCATCGCCTAACGAACGCTGAGCTCGAATCCGAACTCACGTGCAACGGTGCTCTCTCACCGAGGGGCGGTCGCTGCCGCAACGGCTCAGGATAACGCGAGCAGGTGGGTCGTGTCCGCGCCGGTCGCCGCGACGACGAGATCCAATTCGGGCCCGAACCCGCCGGATTCGACCGCCCACAGCCGGTGCCCGCTGGCGTTCGAATATAAATATTATTACTAATTTTATTTTATATTTCTGGATTGCTATATTAATGGTTGCTCAAACAACACTTTATATAGGATTGTGTTGAACAGCGTGATATGGTACCTGACCTACCAAACCGACGGACGTTCCTGAAACTCAGCGGTCTCGCGTTTGGGGCATCGGTGTCGCCCTTCGCTACGGGGTCCGTCCTGGCCCAGCGTTCAAACGCAGTGTTCTCACTCGACTTCAGCAGCGCTGATGACGCAGCAGACAACACCGGAACGAGTGCGGGGTGGGTCGTCGACCGCCGAGCCCCGGAGTCGTGGGAAACCGACGATGACCGACTCTGCATCGACATCGACGAGACCGCCGAGACGAGCGGGTTCTACGCATATCAGGGGAAAAAGTACCAAGACGCAGACGGAGAATACTGGAATGCGGGCACCGGCTCCCGATTCTCGTACCGCTTCTACATCGACCCTGAGTGGGCTGAAGACGGTGAGGAACACGAATCCGGCGTCTGGCCGGTCCTCGGGGACGCAGACGGGGGTATCAGCGCCTACCCAATCCTCGCGTATCGGGACGCCGACGCGAGCGACACCGACGAAGCGCAGTTCCGCGCGTACGTCTACGAATCGGACGAAGACGGAAACTTCAGCGGCGCAAAGTGGATAGACATCGGCCTCCCGAAAAAGCTCGGGATCGACCCTGAGGAGGGCGGCTGGGTGGACGTCGAAGCCCAGCTCCAGCAGACCAACGACGGTGCGGCGCTTAAGTGGCGCATTAACAACAAGCTCGTCGCCGACGAGCGGGGGTATAACGTCTTCAGTCCAAGTACGCAGTACCTCGAGTTCATCGTCAACAGCATCAACTTCGGGAACGACGCGACGTACTACTACGACGACATCGAACTCACCGAACCCGGCGCAGCGAAGAACTGAGACCAGCGGTTAGCTGGTCTCGGTCCGGCTCCGGGAACTCCGATGCGAAGGCGTCGGCATTCGGCGGGTCGAATCAGAAGTAGTGACGAACGGGCAGGGGCAGGTAACGGGCACCCTCTGCCGCAACCGGGCCGAAAGCGAAATCGCAGTCAAAGAACACGCCGAGCGGGCCGGATTCACCGTCACCCGCGGCGATCGTGGACCGAACGCGACCCTCGGCGGTCGGGGGACGACTCACCGGTATCTCTGTCGGCGATCAGTCCGTCACTGCGGAGGGAGTCACACCCCCTCGATATCCTCAGTGTCGGCGATCACGGTATTCACAATCGCTCCGATCATGAGGATAATCGCGCCCAGATAGAAGCTCGTGAGGATGACGATGACCCCACTGAGAACGCCGTAGATCGCGTATTGGGCGGCGTTTCCGGCGTAAAAGCGCACAGCGGTCAACAAGACGGTCCACCCAAACGCGGCCGTCAACGCCCCCGGAAGCGCCTCTCGAAGTGACGTCACCACTCGGGAGGGGGCGTAGTAGAGCGGAACGAATGCGATCGTCAGCATGCCGAATTGGACGAAAGGCTCGCTGTAGGACAGCGCTCGACCGATCGGGAGGAGAGCGAAGACCACGTTGGTGAGAATAATCGCGATAATGACCAGCCCGAAGGAACCGAGAATGCTACTGGCACCGCGGAACTGCGTGCGAAGCGATTCTCGGGGTGCGTGCTCCACCCGGTGGAGGACCGTCTGAAAGCCGATCACGATGTTTGCCCCGCTCCACGCGAGCACGCCGATCGCGAGCAGGGCCGCCCACCCTCGCCCCGACGCGGTAACCAATGCTTCGGAAAGCAGCTCCCGGGCACCGGGGGTGAGAAAATCGGGCGTGACTGTTTGGATCTCTTGAACGAGTTGTTCGCTGATCACCGCGATCACCAGAATCAGAAGCGGAATTTGAGCGACGAAGGTGTAATACGCGAGTGCGGCCGCCGGATACTTGATGTCGTGCTCCTCGGCCAGCCGACCGACGGTCAACGCGACGTCAAGGGCGCGGCGCAAGCGGCGCATACTCCAGTTACAGAAAGGCGCACAAAAAGCGCTTCCCGCGTATCCATTCTCGAGGAATCTCTGCCCGAAGAGGAGCCCGAGCAGTGAGGGTCCGGTTTACATCTCGATTCCACCGCGGTACGGAGACCCGTCCAAGCCAGTCGTCGTGGTTGGCGGCCGGCTGCTCGTGTCACACCGCCGGTCCTCCCACACCCGGAAGTGGCTCAGTGAGAGAAACATATTAGTGGCTGCTTGTATAAGCTATCTCTTATACGAGATGATCACGCTATGACCGCGGCGGAGAACACGGAACTCTCGGAGGCAGACCAGTGTTGTACGGGCACACCCCCGATCGACTCGGAGGCGCTCGCGGCCGATATACGGGTGCTCTCGGCGGTAAGCAACGACACGCGCTACGAACTGCTACGCCGGATAGCGAACGCCGGCGACGGCGTCTGCGTCTGCGATCTGGAGGCGTCGGTCGAGGTGAGTCAGAGCGCCGTCAGCCAGGCGCTGTCCCGTCTCTACTCGGCTGGACTCGTTTCGCGGCGGAAGGAAGGGTCGTGGCGCTACTACGAGTCGACGGGCACCGCCGAAACGCTGCTCGCGACGCTCGATGACCTGCGGGGCACCGATGAGTAACGACTCCCCTGCAGACGTTCCGGTCGCCGATCGGGACCCGGAGGAGACGCGCCGGATCGTCCGAGAGCGATACGCGACCATCGCGAGGAGCGATGACGCCTGTTGCAGCGACGTCGACGCGAGCACCGACGACGAGTCTTGTTGTAGCGGGTCGACTACCGGGAGTGAGCGGCTGGGATACGACGACCGGGACATCGCGGCCGTCGCTGACGGCGCCGATCTCGGGCTCGGGTGCGGTAACCCGAAGGCGTTCGCCGAGATGCGTCGCGGTGAAACGGTGGTTGACCTCGGAGCGGGAGCCGGGTTCGATTGCTTCCTCGCCGCCCGCGAGGTCGGTACCGAGGGACGAGTCATCGGCGTGGATATGACGCCGGAGATGGTCTCGAAGGCCCGTGAGAACGTCGTGGAAAACGACGTCTCGAACGTCGAGTTCCGACTCGGAGAGATCGCTCACCTCCCGGTCGGCGACGAGACCGCCGACGTCGCTATCTCGAACTGCGTGATCAACCTCGCTCCCGAGAAGCGACAGGTGTTCGCGGACACGTACCGGGTCCTCAAACCGGGGGGTCGCATCGCCGTCTCCGACGTCGTCCAGACCGCACCGTTCCCGGACGCGGTGCGGATGGACCCGGACTCCCTGACCGGCTGTGTCGCCGGGGCGTCCACCGTCGACGCACTCGAGGAGATGCTCGACGACGTCGGATTCGAAGACGTCGCGATCCGACCGAAATCAGAGAGCAGCGAATTCATCAGCGAGTGGGACGCCGACCGCGATCTGAGTGAGTATCTGGTATCGGCCACTATCGAGGCTCGCAAGCCGCGTGAATAGCGAAGCGTAGCGGAGAGGAGACGAGCGGTCTCGGACGCCGATTCCGTGCGTTCTGTCGCACCGCGTCGGTTCCCGCTCCGACCGACTCGCTCACCGCTGGGAGCGGAAGCCTCCACTCCACGTGTGCCGCTCAACGGACTCGCACTGCCGGAACCTCATTCGGTATCGGTCGCAGCGTTTTGAACGATCTGAAGCGCGAATCCGAGGGCGAATGAGCCGACGACCAGCAGGAGGGTGCTCGCGACGACGACCGTCTCGCTGATCCGCGGGATCTCCTCTATAACCGAAGCGAATATGCGAACGTCGAACGCCACGACGACGATTGCGCCGATCCCGTTGAACACCATGTCCAGAACCGTATCACGGAGTCCGTAGTACTCGAGCACCGGCGGCCTGTCGATGTACTCGCTGAGTTCGCGGGCGGCCAGTTCCACGAATTCCCAGAAGACACCGGCGCCGAGCGTGAACAGGACGGTGAACAGCGCCGCGTAGCCGTCCGTGACCTGCGATCCGAGCGCAGAGGGAGTCTGGAGTGTCGCGTAGACGAGCGCCGCGAGGAGAGCAGCGGAGACGGTGTGTGTGACGTGGTCCCACCACGAGACGGTGTCGTACCACCCCAGCATCCCCAGCATGTGAAGGAACGCCGCAACGGCGATCCACGCGGAGAGTGCGGGGTCGAACGTGACGGCAGCCCCGCCCCTGAATGCGATCGCAAATTCGACGAGCGTCGGCAGCGCGGACGCGACGAGGGACCCGATCCCGTTCACGACCGCCTGGAGATCCCGGGACAGCAGCCCGATCGCGACGGTTCCGAGGATCCCCGCGAAGGAGATGAGGAACACGGCTTGCAGAGCGGTCGTCATGGGAATATCATTATTTCGGCATCGTGGGTAACGTGCTCGCGGGCGTCTCGCAGTGCCCTCACTCGCCTTTTTTGTCGGAGAGGTTGAGTTCCGCGACGAGACGTGCGGTCACGATCTGCTCGACCATGTCGAGGAGGTGTCTGTCGTCGGAGGCGTAGTCGGCGAAGATGCCGAGCGGGATTTCACCGCCCGCGACGTCGTGATGACCGCCGCCGCTGCCGACGTCTTTGAACGCCTCGTGCAGCACCGTCCCGGCGTTCACGCGGGCGTCCGGTGACCGGGCACTGATGTGAATCGCGTCGTCGACGAGGCCGAAGACGATAGCGGTTTGAACGCCTTCCAGTCGGACGAGGTAATCGACCGCTTGGGGGAGCGCATCTCGCTCGGTCGTCCGGCCGACGTGGGAGATGAGCACCGCTTGGGTTATCTTTCGGTTGTCGATCGCGGTCGAGATGGCGTCGAGCGTTCCCCCGGACACGGACGGCGTCGAGAGCTGTCGGAGCATCTCGTGGTCCGCGTACTGCTGGAGATACCCTGCGGCCTCGTAATCGTCGTGAGTCGCTCCTCGAAGGAAATCGAGGGTATCCGACCGGATGGCGAACAGGAGCGCCGTCGCGAGGTCGGTGTCCAGATCGATGTCGAGTTCGCGTACGTACTCCGTGAGGATCGTCGCCACCGCGCCCAGCTCCTCGCGGTGATCGACGAACCGGGCGTCGATGTCTTCGGCGGGATGATGGTCGATCACGATGTCGACGGCCGTGTCCGAGGGAACCGTGTTGTTCTTGCCGGGAATGGAGTGATCGACGAGGGCAAGCAACGAGTCCGACTGCCGGTTCTGGACGGTTGCGGGATCGAACGGTTTGAGATCGATGTCGAGCAGGTTCACGAACGCCCGGTTCTGCTGGTGAGAGATGTCGCCGCTGTAGAGGATCTGCCGTTCGTCGATACCGGCCGCGGCCGCGATTCGCCCCAACGCGAGTGCGCTCGCGAGACAGTCCGGGTCGGGGTTGTTGTGACAGACGATGTTGAGCTCGCTGCCCCCTTCGAGAAGGTCGTGGAGTTGCTGTGCGTGGCTCATTGGCTGCGTCTACGTGCTCGAGACAGTTACAGTACGGGGGCTCCGTGGAACCGCCCTCCCGTAGCGTCTTCGGCGGTTCGAGCAGTGGGGAGTCGGCCGGGCTCGCTTCCCGAGCGAGCACGGACCGGTCCGTCGTCGCACGGAGTCGGTGTTTTCGCCGTCGTGCACGTCGCAATCGGGGGGCACGAGTGCGCCGGACAACCACTGGCGATATGTGTGAGGGGGTGCAAGACCTCGTATGGCGCCATCGCACGTCCTCGTCCTGCTCGACGGGTCGCCGCTAGCGGACGAGGCACTCAGAGAGGCACTCGAACTCTTCGATTGTCGGGTGACGGTGCTAAACGTGGTGACGCCGATCGACGCGGGGATGAGCGAAGGCGGCGTTCTCGGCGCCGACGAGGACCGCCGTGAGAGCGCCCGTGACCGGGCCGATCGCCTCGTCGAACGGGCGAGGGCACAGGCAACAGAGGCCGACCGAAGCATCGAAACGGTGGTGAGAGACGGCGACCCGGCCGAGACCGTTCTCGAGTACGTCGCCGCTCACGACGTCGACCACGTTGTCATGGGAGGTCACGGCGGTGAGCGGGGGAGTATCGCTCGCCGGCTGCTCGGAACCGTGGCGACGAGCGTCGTTAGCGAGGCCCCTGTTACCGTTACCGTGGTTCGGTAATTGAACTCGGCTCACCCGCCGAGCACCGCGGCAAAGAGCTTGTAGAGGCCGAACCCGATCGCAATGGATGAGACGAGCGTGATGAGCCAAAATGCGAGGGTGACGCCGATTTTCCGACGGGAGACGCCCGCAGAGCCGCCGGCGAGACCGCCACCGATGACGCCGGAGATGATGATGTTGTTGAACGAGATCGGAATCCCCAGCGAGATGGCCAGTTGGGCGATGATGAACCCGGGAACCAACGCGGCGATGGAGCGCCTGACACCCAGCTGCGCGTACTCGCGGGAGGTCGCTTGGAGCAATTTGGGCGCTCCCATCCACGCCCCAGCGAGGATTCCGGTTGCGCCGAGCGCGAGCAGGACGATGCCGGGCAGTCCGAGTTCGACCCGGTAGAGGTTCTCGAGCGGGCCGGTCGCGAGACCGACTTGGCTGCCCCCGCTGGAGAAGGCGACGACGCTCCCGAGGATAATGAGGAACGTTCGGATGCCGCCCTCCACGGACGCCTGCGTTCGCCGACGAATGAGCAGGAACCACGCCGCGGCGGCCGCCAGCGTCACGAGGACCACCACGGGATCGACGTCGGCGACCGTCGGGGTCACGACCTGTCGCGCGATGAATCCCGCGATGGAGCTCTGGGCGACGTCGGGGGGCGAGGGGATGACGCCCAGTTGGACGTTGGCGACGATGCCGCCGACCACCGCCGCAAGCAACGGGACGCCGATCGTCTCCGGGATGTCGTCGCGTCGGAGGAGCGTGGCAGTGAGATAGGCCAGCCCGCCCGAAACGGGGGGAACGAGCGCCCAGAAGAGCGCGATTCGGCGGTAGGTGTCGAACGCCGGGTCGCCGCCGAGCGAGAGCCCGACGCCGACCATCGCTCCCGTCGTCGCGAACGCCGCCGGGACCGGATAGCCCGTGTAAACGCCGAACGCCATGAACCCGGTCGCGGTGAGCAGTCCGGCCGTCGCCGCCAGCGACGTTATCTGGACGCCGTCGATGAGCCCCGCCCCGACCGTCTCGGAGATCGCTCCGCCCTGCGTGAGCGCGCCGAGCGCGGCGAGGATGCCGATGAGGAAGGCCGCTCGCATCGTCGAGATGGCGTTGGCACCGATCGCCGGGGCGAACGGCGGCGAATTGCTGTTGGCGCCCAGCGTCCACGCCGTGGCGAGGCTCGTGAGCGTCGCGAGCACCACGAGCGCCCAGAATACGAGTCCCGCCACGCTCAATCGCCTCCACTGACGGGGGTCCCACTCATATCACCCACTTCCGTGGAGACCGTGATTAAACGTTCCCTTGGCGGGCCCGACGCGGAGGCCCGTGGTCCCGCCCGCCTCGCCGGGGCCGGATCGGTCCGCCGATGGGTGTCAGCGGGCGCGTGACGCAGACAGAGGATTGTTCAGTGGGTCCGTCTGATCGTGGCAGTGTCGACTTCTCCCTCGCGTATTGACCTACGGTGCGTATCAGGACACCGCTCCGAGCGCTTCGGAAACGTCGTCTCGTCGGACATAGAGCACGATGAGTCCGGCGATGATCAGGCCGAATCCCCACCAGAGCGAGTCACCGGGCAGCAACACGAGCAGGAGCGTCACTATTCCGGATGTCAGAAGCGACCAGCCGACCGTGGTCTGATACGCCATGTCAGCGATACCCGTTCCTCTCGGAAGTGGTGGCCGGTTGCTGTTGCAAGCATTGATAAGTACCCCCTTTTTGAATCCGGTAGTCCGGGCGACGACCCAGAACCGAGGCGTATGCGCGCCGTCTTCACCAGACCGACCACTGCGCTCACCACCGTCCTCAGTCATACCGATGGCCGCGGGCTACGCGGCATCGGTCCGGGTGAGGCTGGTCGGTCCCCAGTAGGCGACCACGGCGAGCGTCGTGACGGCGAGGAGTCCGACGAGGGTGAGGCTCGCTCGATCCGAGTCGAGTATCGGAAACATCCCCTGTGACCAGTTGAACGACGCGTGGAACAGGAGGGCAGGTAGGAGGCTGGCGTTCGTGTTGTTGTACACCCACGTCATGAGCACGGAGAGCAGCGTGATAGAGACCGCGAACCCCACGAACGGATTCTGGTAGTAGATCGTCTCGCTCGGGATGAAAAACAGCGGAATGTGCCAGACCGCCCCGACGAGTCCGACGGCGACGCCGCCGCCGAGCGCCGAGAGGCGGTCCTGTACGGGGTCGAGGAGGTACCCACGCCAGCCGAACTCTTCCTGGACGGGACCGCCGAGGAAGAAGACGAAAAGGAACGCGATCGGGAGGACGATCGGAGTGCCCGTCCAGGGGAACGATAGCGCGGCGCCCGTTGTCAGAGCGACGCCGAGTGAAATGAGAACGATGAGCGGGGAGAGAAACAGCGCCGGTATCAGCCACCGTTTCGGGAAGTCGAGGCGGACCGCCCGTCGTGCGAGACGTCGAGCGCCGGAGACGCCGTTCGTGTAGGTCACGAGGACGAAGGCGGCGACGGTCGGGCCAAATGCACCCAGTTCGGGAAGAGCGGGGACGCCCGCGACGAGCCCTTCGGCCGCGAGCGCCTTCGGCCCCCAGAACAGCCACGACCAGCCGAACGTCAACAGGAGAAACGCACCGATCTTCCGTCTCCCCGTCCGTACGGGGGTCGCCGGCGGCTCGTCAGCGGTCATGGTCGCACGAACGGCCGGTTCTCAGTTAATCGTATTGGGCCGATACGCCCGTCGAGGCGGACGGCACGCGGGTACGCCGTCGGCCGTGAGTTTCCGACAGGCAGGGCCGGAGTCGGCGCTCGCCGGTTCGATTCACCGGACAGTTCTGCGCACGAGAGTTCTGCGGCAGGCGGAGAAAGAACGGTAGTTGTTCACCGCCGCTCAGGCGGCGGGCATCCGGTCGTCGACCTCGGTCCAGACGTAGTCGGACGCGACCATCGCGTCCAGACTGTCGTCGGCCAGCATGCCGGTCGCGAACACCGTGTAAGCGGTCGCGTCGTCGAAGTCGATCCCGGAGCGGCTCAGGACCGCGTCTTCGGAGCCGTTCGGGCGCACCCCGATGTCGTGGCTTCCGGAGCCGACGGCGGCGAAGTCCGCGGCGGCGCCGAACGCGACGTTCTCGAACAGGATCGCGCCGTCAGCGACGACGTCGACCGCGGGCGCGTCGGGCGCGGCGTGGACGAACCGAACGCGTGACTCGTCGTCGCCGATGGGCGGCCGGTCGTCGGTCAAGACGAGCGACTCGATGTCCGACAGCATCCCGACTGCCAGTACCGTGTAGTCGGTTCCGGCGTCGAACTGTAGCGTCGCGGCGAGGAGCGCGTCGCCGCCGGGGGCGGGGACGATCTCGACGTCGTACAAGCCGGCGTCGATCTCCACGTACTCGCCGAGCGTCCCGAACAGCACGTCCGTCAGGAGCGTGTCGCCGTCGACGATGACGTTCACGGCCGGTGCGTCGGGAGAGAAGTGACCGATACGGAGCTGTGTGTTCATAAGACAGCCTCTAAGGACGCTTCCCGCGGGATTAGCCCTGCCGTGATCGTTGTTAGCACACCGTCGTGTCACCAAGAGACACTAAGTTACTGTGTAACGAATCGCATAGTAATGGACGTGACCAACCCTGCCACGAACGAGGTGGTCGAGTCGTACGACGAACACTCGCCGGCCGATATCGACGAGATGCTCGGAACCGCGACGACGGCGTTCGAAACGTGGAAGCAGCGCCCGCTCGCCGACCGGGAGCGGTCGCTTGCGGCGGCCGCGGAGGTCCTCCGGGAGAACGCCGACGAGTACGCCGAGACGATGACGCGCGAGATGGGCAAGCCGATCGCGCAGGCCGAAGCCGAGGTCGAAAAGTGCGCGTGGGTCTGCGACCACTACGCCGAGCACGCGAGCGCCTACCTCGAACCCGAGCACCACCCGAGTCCGCCGGGCACGACGGTCAAGACCGTCCACGAACCGTTGGGGCCCGTCCTCGCGGTGATGCCGTGGAACTTCCCGTTCTGGCAGGTGTTCCGGTTCGCCGCGCCGTACCTCACGGCGGGCAACGTCGGCCTGTTGAAACACGCGTCGAACGTTCCCGGGTGCGCGCTCGCCATCGAGGACGTGTTCCGGAAAGCGGGCTACCCGGAAGGGGTGTTCCAGTCGCTTTTGATCCCGTCCGACCGCGTCGAGGACGTGATCGCCGACGACCGCGTGACGAGCGCGACCCTCACCGGGAGTGAACCCGCGGGCCGGGCCGTCGCCGCGACGGCCGGCGAGAACCTCAAAAAGACGGTGTTGGAACTCGGCGGCAGCGACCCCTACGTCGTCCTCGGGGACGCCGATATCGACGCCGCGGCGTCGACCGGGGCGTGGGCGCGCAACCAGAACGGCGGGCAGTCGTGTATCGCCGCCAAGCGGTTCATCGTCGTCGACGAAGCGTACGACGAGTTTCTCGATCGGTTCGTGGAGGCGATCGAGTCCCTCGTCGTCGGCGACCCGACGGACCAGGACACCGACGTGGGGCCGCAGGCCCGCCAAGACCTGCTCGACGACGTTCACGAGCAGGTGCGGGCGAGCGTCGAGGCGGGCGCGACGGTCGTCACCGGCGGCGACGAACTCGACCGCGAAGGCGCCTACTACGCACCGACGGTGCTCACGGACGTGCCCGAGGGCTGTCCCGTGGACACCGAGGAGGTGTTCGGCCCGGTGGCGACGGTGTACCGCGTCGACGACGAGGCGGCCGCCGTCGAGAAGGCGAACGACACCCGATTCGGTCTGGGCGCCAGCGTGTGGACGACCGACCGCGACCGGGGCGAGCGACTCGCCGGCGACATCGACGCCGGCTGCGTCTACGTGAACGAGCTCGTGAAGTCCGACCCGCGGGTCCCCTTCGGCGGGACCGGAATCTCGGGGTACGGCCGCGAGCTCTCCGAGGCCGGTATCAAGGAGTTCGTCAACCGCAAGACCGTCTGGCTCGCCGACGAACCGGGGGACGGGACGGTGGTCGAATGAAGGCCTCCGACCTCCTGGTCCGGTGTCTCGAAGCGGAGGGCGTCGAACGCGTCTTCGGGCTGCCCGGCGAGGAGCTCGAGGACCTGCTGTTCTCGCTCCAGGCGTCCGACGTCGAGTTCGTCCCCGTCCGCCACGAGCAGGGAGCGGCGTTCATGGCCGACGTCCACGGCCGTCTCACCAGCGACGCCGGCGTCTGTCTGTCGACGCTCGGCCCCGGGGCGACCAACCTCATCACCGGCGTCGCCGACGCGCACCTCGACAAATCGCCGCTGGTTGCGATTACGGGGCAAGGCAGCCGCGAGCGGCTTCACAAGGAGAGCCATCAGGCGCTGGACATCGTGCAGATGTTCGAGCCGGTGGTCAAGTGGAACAGCCAGATCGCCGAGGCCGAAACCGTCCCCGAGTCGGTGCGGAAGGCGTTCAAGCTGGCCCAGTACGAGAAGCCGGGCGCGACCCACCTCGAGTTCCCCGAAGACGTGGCCGCCGAGACGGTCGAGGGAACGCCGCTGTCGACCCGGCAGCGGGTGCGCCGCCCGGATCCGGACCAGGCCTCGGTGGAGCGGGCGGCCGAGCTCGTTACGGCCGCGGAGGCGCCGCTGGTCCTCGCCGGCAACGGCGCCGTCCGGACCCCCGCCGCCCGCCGGCTCCGGGAGTTAGTCGAACAGGTCGACATGCCGGTCGTCGCGACGTACATGGGCAAAGGGGCGATATCGGACCGGCTCGACGCGTCGCTGATGACGCTGGACTCCGGACCGGACCGCGAGGCCGCCACCGCGATCACGCAGGCGGATCTCGTTCTCGCGGTCGGATACGACATCGCCGAACACGATCCGAAGTCGTGGAATCCCGACCTCGACAAGCCGGTGGTTCACATCGACTACGAACCGGCGGAGGTGTACGAGCACTACAATCCCGATATCGAACTCGTGGCGGACATCTCGGCGACGCTCCGGGAGCTCCGCGAACAGTTGGACGGCGTGACGGCCCCGACGTGGTGTCAGGACCGCCACGAGCGAATCGTTGCCGACGTCTCTCGCGAGCCCGATCCGGACGACCCGCTCTCGGTGAAGGGGACGCTCCCGTACCTCCGAGCGGCGATGGCCGACGACGACGTGCTGATATCCGACGTGGGGAGCCACAAGATGGCCATCGCACGGCACTTCCCCACCTACGAGCCGAACACCTGTATCGTCTCGAACGGCCTCGCGAGCATGGGAATCGCCGTCCCCGGCGGCGTCGCGGCCGACCTCGCCGTCGACGCCAACGTCGTGGTGGCGACCGGCGACGGCGGGTTCCTCATGAACGCCGCCGAAATCGAGACCGCGACCCGGCTCGATCTGGGGTTCACCGTCCTCCTGTTCAACGACGACGACTACGGGCTCATCTCGAAGAAGCAGATCGACCACACGGGCGAGCAGTTCGGGACGGAGCTGACGAATCCCGACTTTCAGCGGTTCGCAGAGAGCTTCGGGATCGATAGCTATCGCCCGGAGACGTGGGGCGACGTCGAGTCGACGCTTCGAGAGGTCGTCCCCGGCGACGAGATGGCGCTCGTCGAAATCCCGCTCTAGCGTCTGCGGCCACGCGGCCGTCACGTCCGCTACTGTGCGGTGTCGCCCCCGTCGACCGGGATCGCTGCACCGGTGACGAACGAGGCGTCGACGTCGTCGAGTCGCGATCGCGTCGGAAGGAACGGAGGACTGGGGGGCGCTCGACGGTCACGTACCGGCCGCCGCGTCGCTGACCCGACTCGACCTCTCCGACGGGACGATTCGTCTGCAGTCTTATCAATATGATTACACGCCAAACGACTCAAGACGACCGGGCGGCTACGAGACGCATGGGATCCCCGGACTACGACTTGAGCACGCCGAAAGGGCGAGCGAGGGCGACGGCGCGGATGATGGACAACGCGATCCGGATTCCGGTGATCGACTACCGCGTCGGTGTCGACCCGATCCTGTCGCTCCTGCCGATCGTCGGCAACGTGATCGGGACACTGATCTCGTTGTACGTCGTCTTCGAAGGGTGGCGCGCCGGCGCCGGCCCCCTCGCGGTCCTCTCGATGCTCGGGGTCATCGCCGTCGACGCCGTCATCGGATTCGTTCCGCTCGTCGGCCCGTTCCTCGATACGGCCTGGAAGGCCAACGCCTGGAACGTCCGGATCATCGAACGCGAGACCGGTGACGGCCGGCACGGCGCCGCGTGAACGCGTCGGGCCTCCCGCCGCTCGTTGCGAGGCGGAGGGAGTCGCCGCGCGGGTTCGTGGCCGTCTCGACGGTCACCGTTCCGACTCCCCGTTGCGAGTCAGATAGCTTTTCGCCCGTTCGTCCGAGACCTGCTCGAAGGACTCGTAGAACTGCCCGACCGCCCCGAAGTGCGGCGGGCTTTCGACGCAGATCACCTCGTCGGCTTCCGTCAGTAGCTGTTCGACGGTATCCGGTGGGGCGACCGGCACGGCGAGGATGACGCGCGCGGCGCCCGCGTTCTTTATCTGTCGAATGCAGGCGATAGTGGTCGCGCCCGTTGCGACGCCGTCGTCGACGATGAGCACAGTTTTCCCCTCGTAGTCCGGCGGCGACCGGTCTCCGCGGTAGCGCTCGATCTTCTCTACGGCGACGCGGCGTTGGGCCTCGGTCTCGTCTCGAATGTACGCGTCTCCGACACCCAACTCGGCGATCAGCCGTTCGTTCAACCAGACCGTCCCGTCGGCCCCGACGGCACCGACGGCGAGTTCCGGGTGGTGCGGCGCTCCGAGCTTCCGCGCGGCCACGATGTCGAGCGGTACTCGTAGGCTGTCGGCGACGACGCGTCCGACCGGGAGCCCCCCGCGGGGAATTGCGACGACGATGTCGGCCTCGGTGTCGTGATCGTCGAGGACGGCCGCGAGTTGCCGGCCGGCGTCGGTGCGATTTTTAAACATGGCACTGTCGTTCTCACGAACGCCTCCGTTGTGACGCTACGACGGGCAGTCAATTGAACTATTCGACGATTCAACGGGTCTGGTCGGCTCTTTTTACACTACCGATCGTGAGGGCCGGGCCGACGAACTCCCGAGCCGGTGGCACATCGCGCGCAGTATGTGAGGGGAAGCACGCTACCGCCGTGTGCTGAGACGCCACTCAACGTGAGAAAATCGGCCGGGAACGTCACTGGTCGGATTCTTCGATGTCGATCGTTCGCGCGTCTTCGGCTTCGAGTTTCGGGAGGGTGACGGTCAGGACACCGTTCGTCATCCGGGCGCTCACCCCTTCTACGTCGACTTCTTCGGGGAGCCGTACGGACCGCCGCGTCGATCCGTGGCCGCGTTCGCGGCGGCGGAAGCGCTCCTTCTCTCCGTCGATGACCGCATCGGATTCGACCTCAATTCGCAACGTCCGACCCGCGACCCGAACGTCGACGTCGTCGCGCTCGAAGCCGGGGAGGTCGACGGTCACGACGAACTCGTCTCCCCGCTCGACGAGATCGATCGGCATCGCCTCGGCCGCCGATACCCACCGACCGTAGGGCATCGCTGGGCCCCACATACGAGACGCATCCGCAAACTGACGGCCCAGGCGTTCGAAGAACCGCACTACCGTCTCGGACGTGGTGCCTCGGGAGCTCATTGGTTCGACCACCGTACAATACGACGACAACCGTCATCAAATACGGTGGTGTTTGTTGGCAAGGGTCGTGAGTTACGCCAGTTCCCCCCGACGGAGATGCGATGAGACGTCCGACCGCGGAGCGTACGGCGGCTGAGTCGGCCCAGACGTGAGTTATACCAGACGACGCCGCCGCTACCCCGCGGTCGCGAAGACGATGGGAAGCCACAGGTACGTGAGGGCGATGATGCCGGCGATGCCGAGCAGGTTCAACCACAGGCCGACGCGCGACATCTGGGGAATCGTCACGTAGCCGCTGCCGAACACGACCGCGTTGGGCGGTGTCGCCACCGGGAGCATAAACGCCATCGAGGCCGCGAGCGCGGCGGTCGCCATCAACAGAAGCGGCGACTCGCCGAGGGTCAGACCGAGGCCGATCATAATCGGCATGAAGACCGTCGCCGTCGCCGTATTCGACGTGACTTCCGTCAGGAACACCACGACCGTGGCGATCACAAGAACGAGCGCGACCAGTGGGACGCCCGCGATCCCGGCTAAGCCCTCCGCGATGACGGTGTCGAGCCCGCTCTCCCGAAACGCGTTCGCCAGTGAAAAGCCCGCCCCGAGGAGCAGGAGGACGCCCCACGGCAACCGAGCCGCGTCGCTCCAGTCGAGCAGGAACTCACGGCTGTCGTAGTCGACGGGAACGACGAACAGGAGCACCCCGCCAACGATGGCGACGACCGTGTCCGTAACTGCCGGGAACACCGGCTGGAGGACAAACGGCCGGAGGAGCCACCCGGCTGCGACGAGCGCGAAGACCGCCGCCATTCGTCGTTCCCCGCGGGAGACGCTCCCGAGCTCTTCGCGCTGCGTTCGAATCACGGCGTCCGCGCCCCGGTCGAGCGGGATCTCTGGTCGGAGGAGTTTCACCAGTAACAGCCACGTGACGAACAGAAACGCGATGGAAAGCGGTCCCGCGAACACGAGCCAGTCGAGAAAGGTGATCTGCACGTTCAGACGGGACTCGGCGACGCCCGCGAAGACGGCGTTCGGCGGGCTCCCGATCAGGGTCGCCATGCCGCCGATCGATGCGCTGTACGCGATCCCGAGCATCACGGCGAGTCCGAAGCCGCTCGTCGGGCGGTCGGCCGGATCCGTGCGAACTCCCGGGACGAGGTCGTCGTCTTCGTCCCCCTCTCCGGGCTCCGGTTCCCGTTCGTCAACGGTCCCGACCGAGACGATGACCGCGGTCCCGATGGGTACCATCAACATCGCCGTCGCCGAGTTCGAGATCCACATCGAGAGGAAAGCGGTCGCCAGCATGAATCCGAGCAGCAGCCGATCGGCTCGAACGCCGACGAGGCTCACGACCGTGAGAGCGATCCGCCTGTGGAGGTCCCAGCGTTCGATCCCGAGTGCGAGGAGGAACCCGCCTAACAGCAGGAACACCACTGGGTCGGCGTACGGTGCCGTCGCTGCCGGGACGTCGAGGACGCCGGTCACTGGGAAGAGGACGATCGGAAGGAGGCTCGTCGCCGGGATCGGGATCGCTTCGGTCACCCACCAGACGGCGATCCAGAGGGTACCCGCGAGCGCTCCGTTTGCGGACGAAGAGATGTCGAACGGTGAAAACAGGAGCAACCCGGCGAACAGTGCCGGCCCCAGCAGGAATCCGATCCGTTGTCGGGTACCGACCGTTGAGACGGGTTCGTGAGTGACCATTTCTGAGTCTGAGTTCGGTTCCGAGGGTGAGGATACACCGCACCTGTCAGTGAATCTTCTGGTATGAGCGCCCAGTACGAGTCACCGGGGCTATCGACTGACGGGAGGACCGTGGACACGTCTTTTTATCCGACTGAATACCGGGCCCACGAAAGAGGCGATCACCGTTCGCTCTCGTCGTGTCGATTACTCGACTCTGCGTCCGGTCGCGCGCGGGACGCACCTCGCGGCGATCGCCGTGAGAGCGACGGACAAACAGCGCGCGTCGGGCAGCGTCTACACGTTGGACCGTCATCGCTGCAGGAGGTTCGCTGATAGACGAACAAATGGATGCGACATTCTCGGTGTTGTGCACATTACTCCCATCTTACTGCGACAGCGATCGTCGTCAGTCGGCCGCTCTACCCGAGGTCTCCGGCGCGATCGACACCGCGCCGCCATCAGTACGGACGCGGGATATTCCCGGCCTGCCGGCTGGGCGATTCTCGGTGGTCAGCGGGTTGGCATCGGAGGAACGCGGAGTACTCTGTCGACAGCCGTTGCGAGTACGATTGTGGTGGGTGTTACCAATGCATAATCCTCGCTCGGAGGGGAATGTCGATACCGATACCGTCAATGTTGCCCTCGCCGTACCGGTGGCCATCGGTTCCCATGTCTGACTGCTCCGACGCCGAGTGTGCTGCCGAGGACGACGCGGGTGATCCCCGCCTCGAACAGTACGTTCGGCGTCATCCTTCCGGAAACGGCCGCGGCGAGGTGTTGCTCATCGGGGTGGCACACGATCACCCGGCGAGCGTCGCTCGCGTCGCACACATCATGGACGCGGTCGCGCCGGACGTTCTCGCGCTGGAACTTCCGTCCCTTGCGATCCCGCTCTTCCGCCAGTACGCCGGCGACGAGTACGTCCCGCCGCGGTTGGGCGGCGAGATGAGCACGGCGATCCAGCGGGCCGGGGACGTTCGGACCGTGGGGATTGACGGTCCGAACCCGGCGTATTTCCGACGACTCGTACAGCGGGTGGTCGGAGAACGAATTTCGACGGAAGACCTCCGCGAGGTCGTCGGCGACGTCGCAAGAGGAACGGGACAGGCGCTCGCCTGTCGGGTCGGCGCCGTGATCGCTCGACTGACGCCGATCACTCCGAAGGTGTACACCCACATTACGTACGACTGTGCGTCGTTCGACTCGCCGTCGGCGCAGGCGAGACACGAGCGGAATCACGTCGCCCAACGCCAGGCGTTCCTCCGCGTCGTGGAGCTGCCGCGTTCCACGACGCTGATCGACGAGGTGCGCGAGGAGACCATGGCGACGCGGCTGGCCGAACTGCGCTCGACGAGCGACGTGGTCGCCGTCATCGGTATCGAACACCTCGACGAGCTCTCGGAGCGACTCGCCGACGAGGCGGGATCGATGGGTGCGATCGACGAGATCGACTGTTCTTAACTATTACACCCGAACGCGTAGGGAGACGTAAGAGGGTGACTTCCATGAGATCGACGTATCAGCAAACAGACCGGTTATCGATTGCGAGGTGGTAGCGATGGCCCGATCTCTCCGGAGCGAGGACGAGGGGAAAGAACTCGTCGGACCGGACGGTGCGGTCATCGGATCGATAACGACCGTCCGAGGCGAAACCGCGTACGTGCGACCGAGGCCGGGACTGATGGAAGGGTGGAGCTCGTGGATCTGCAGTCCGCACTGTGAGAAGAAGGTGTTCCCGCTCGATCACGATGTCGTCCTCGACGTCACCGACGGGACCGTCGTCGTGGAGCCGAAACAGGCGTCCGTATCTGTCGCGGGTGAAAAATAACCGAAGCCGCTACCCGATCGCTAGTCTTTGAGTCTGATCCCGTCGTTTGTGATCTCGTCGACCTTCGATTTCTGGACCGAGAAGGTGTCCTGATCTTTGTCCGCCCAGCCGAGGCGCCGCCGGATACTCTGCGACAGCCCGCTGTTCGGCTTCACGTGGAGTTCGTTGTCCATCGTTTTCTCCACGGTTCCGACGGTCTCTCCGTCCTTGGTCATAACGGGCATTCCCTCGTCTTCTGGCTTGAAGTTTCGTACCATTTGGGGTCACCTTGGTCAGCGTGGACCTCGCGAGAGTGCTCTCACGAAGCCGCACTGTACCTTCGATGGCTTCGATCATAAACAATCACCCTGGTCACCAAAGCCGTTTATGTGGCGGTCGGGATATATGACCGAAATCATACATAAATTTATGTGCCGGCGCGCCGATGTATAAGATATGAGAAACGAATGTCGCCCGAGACGTCTCCGGCGTCGGGCGAACGGGAGCGGGCGGGCCAGCGAGAGAACCCCAGCGTCCGTCCAGCGTCGAATCCGGACGAATCCTCGCGTAGAGACCGACTGAGGCGCGATCCAACCATGACCGTCCACGTGAGCGTGGTGGTGCCGGCCGAGCAGCTCGTCTTCGGACCGTTCCCGGAGGGGGTTCGGATCGAATTCGAACGATACGTTCCCTTCGGCGGTGACCCGACTCCGTACCTCTGGGTCTCCGGCGACGAGGAGTCGTGGCACGCCGACGTCGCGAACGCCGTCGAGGACGTCGAGCTGCTCGCACGCGTCGACGGCGAGCAGTTGGTCCGCACGGGGTGGCCGGCCGGGCGGTCGGGGGTGTTCGACGCGCTCAGGGCGAGCGAGGCGACGTGTCTCTCGGGGTTTAGAGAGCGGGGCGTGTGGAATCTGACGCTTCGGTTCCCCTCAGCTCTGAGCGTCTCTGAGTGGTACCGAGCGTGTCCCGGGTCCGGAAGCCGCGTGACAGTCCAACGGGTTCACACGGGGGAGCCACCGCGGATCGCTCGCGGGTCGAGGCTTACCGATCCCCAGCGGGAGGCGCTTCGAATCGGATTGGAGACCGGGTACTTCGCGGTCCCGAGCCAGGTCTCGCTCGAGGAACTCTCCGACCGACTAGCGGTTTCCGACGCGGCGGTCTCCCAGCGGTTGCGCCGAGGGATCGAGAGCCTGCTCATCGACCACTTCGGTGACCTGCGTCCGTGACTCGGTCCGTGCGCTCGCACAGCTCTCCACGTGACTCCGGCAATGAACGTTCTCGCCGTCCGAGGCGCTTGAAACACGCAGGCGACGCGGTACAGATGACGAAGGAATTCAGTCGAATGCCGCCGTGATGTGCTCGACGGTCGCAGAGTCGTTCGCCCAGAATCCGGTGTACTCGTCCCCGCGCTCTTCGGCGACTAACCCGCACGCCTGCGTCGCGTCAGGCCCGCCGTCGTACGCGAGGACCCAGTAGGCGCCGACCCGCAGGGCCTCGTCGGCGTGATACGTCACCCCGGCGATCGGCGGGGGAGTCCAGTCTCCGATACCGTACACGTGGATGTCGAGGCTCGTCTCGGTGCCGAGCGCGCGATACACCGCTATTTGAGATCGAAACGTCGAGAGCGTCTGAAAACTGACCCGTAGCGTTCCGTCCCCGACACGGAACGCGCGGTCTTCGATCTCCCGACTGACCGCGAGAAGTTCGCGGCGAGTCATCCCCGAAAACACGGTCTGCTCGAGCATCTCGAAGAGCACCCGGTACCCCTCGGAGATATCGGTTCGATCGCCCGGGCGACGGATGGGTGGTGTGAGAAGTTGTTCCACTGCGTCCACCCCGATGATACCCACGACCTCGTCGTCCGTTTTGATTTCCATGAACGGGTCCGGACCACCGACGGGAAGCGATCGGGACTCGACAGCGACTCCGTGATTGGCGAGCCACGTCTCGATTTCGGGCGGGTCACCGCGTCTGTAAACGGTGACTGTTCGGTTTTTCTCTCGAACTTCGTCGATCAGTGAGGTGAACGTCATTCCGAGCCGGCAAGCTGCTCGGCCTCAACGCTCTGCCGGATGATCTCTGTGACCCGTGGATGCAGCGGGGCAAGCTGAACGGTACCGGCATCCACGTCGTAGTCGATCAGGTCTGCATCGGCGAGTCGCGGCAAGTGGTTGTGGAGGAGTTGAATGTGAATCGCCGATCGGTCCTCGGCTGTGTGCATCGTTCCCGTCATTGTGGCCTCCCAGCCACTGAGCACGGACGCCAGCTCCTCGACGGTACTCTCCTCAGTGCCGCCCAGGTAATAGAGCAGCCGTCGGCGGTGTGATTCCGAGAGCGCGTTGTAGAACCGATCCGCCGCTAATCGTGAGGAGAGTGGCCGTTCTGTCTCCTGGGTTCGGTAATCGGATTCGTCTTTTGGCCCTCCCATGCCTGACGATTCAGTATGCTGAAACAAGTACTTATCTGTCGTTATTTTTGATTTCTGAAGTAAGTATCAGACTTCCTCAGTAGTCACTCGACTGTACCACGGAAATTCGGTTCCCAACCGCTCTCACTACCGTCGGGGTCAGCACAGCGCCGTCACAGAGAGCGTGAGGCACCGAGAAACCGGCTGAGAGGAGCGCCGTGCTCACCGCAGCCTCGACGAACGAGCAGCGGCTGAGGAGTTCAACGCATCAGATTTCTGACTGAGGACCGTCCAGTCGGGACAGTCGGGTCGACCGGAACGGTGACACGCGACGAGAGGGGCGCGGAGAAGGGAACCAGCACTACAGGAGAGATTCCTCCCCCGAGAGTTTTAGACTGTGCATCCGCAATCACGAGAGTATGAGTTCAGCAGGTCCCCAGGGGCTTCAAGCCGTCCCGAAAGAACTGCAAGACCGCGAGTCGTGGCTCGATCCCTTCGACTGGTACGAGCGGATGCGCGAAGAGTCCCCGGTCCGATACGACCCCGAACGCCGTACGTGGGACGTCTTCAGGTACGATGACGTGAAACGCGTGTTAGACGACGACGACGTGTTCTCGGTGGACCCTCGGGAGGCGGACGATTTCGTCGAGCCCGAAGCGCCGGGAGAGGGGCTGATCCTCGACACGATGCTGTTCGAGGACCCGCCCCGCCACGACGAACTTCGAGGCGTGGTCGACGAGTGGTTCCAGCCCCGGACGCTCGCCGACCGGGAACACCACTTCCGCGAGCTGGCGGGCGAGCTGCTCGACGACGCCGTCGGCACAGACGGGCAGTTGGACGTCGTGAGTGACCTCGCGTATCCGTTCCCGGTAACGGTTATCGCGGAGCTGCTCGGCGTCCCGTCGTCGGACCGCGACCGGTTCAAGACGTGGTCGAACACGCTCGTGGAAGCCGCGAGCGACGACGAGAGCGCAGACGCGTTCGCGGAGCGTCAACAGCAGATCCAGATGGAGATGGGCCAGTACTTCTTGGAAATGATAGAAGACCGCCGCGAGAACCCTCGAGACGACCTCCTCTCCGTTATCGTTACCGCCGAGTCCGGCGCGGGAGGCCGGCTCTCCCGCGAGGAGGCGCTCGGGATGTGTATCCTGTTGCTCGTCGCGGGGAACATCACGACCACGAACCTCATCGCGAACGCGGTGCGGTGTTTCGCCGAGGCGGACGGGGAGTTGTTCGCGGAGTTACGCGGAGACGACCGCGGGCTCACGAGCGCCATCGAAGAGGTGCTGCGATATCGGTCGCCGGTGCAGGCCATGAGCCGGGTCGCCACCGAAGACGTGACGATGCACGGCGAGACCCTCGAAGCGGGTGACCGGGTCATCGCCTGGATCGGCTCCGCGAACCGCGACGAACGTCAGTTCGAAGCGGCCGATACGTTCCGACCGAACCGGTCGCCCAACCAGCATCTCGGGTTCGGTCACGGGACCCATTACTGTCTGGGCGCGCCGCTGGCCCGACTCGAAGCCAAAGTCGGGCTGTCGGAGTTGCTCGACCGAGTCGAACACGTGCGACTCGCGGAGACGCGGCTCCAACCGACCCGAAGTTCGTTCATCTACGGCGTCGAATCGCTACCGATCCGATACGACGAACGATAGCCGCCCCGGAACGCGTCCCGGGTCGGCTTGACGATTCGGCTACCCGCAGCGTCCGCTTCCGCGAGCACCGCACCGACCGCATCCGCAGGCAAGACGGTGTGTGCCACCGTTACTCCCGAAAATACGGTCCCGGCGTCGGAGAGTGTGGCGTCCTCGGCCTCTCGGGTACACCGATAGCGACGGCCCCTCACGTGTGAAAAAGGCGACGTCGCTGTCAGCCGCACGCTCTCGCATCGGGAAGTCGAGCCCGTCTCGAGAAACCCGGCGGGACTCGTCGACGTCTTCGACGCCGACGGTACGAGCGCGATGTTGGAGTCCCCGCGTCAGCGGAGGCGCGCTGGGCGGTACGACCGTTTCCCGTAGCGACGATCCGAGTCGGCCCACCCGAGGTGGTACCCTTCGACCACCAGAGGTAACACCCTTCGAGAGACGCGCGCGGTCTCCCGCGTGCGGGTACTTCAGACGTGTGTATCGGCGTATATGTCAATTTCCTACCCAAATATATTCGGTGGAAAGACCTTGTCCCTACACAAACAATTGATGCCGTAGAAGCAAGCGTTCGGATTTCGATATCCAGCTGTCATGAACATCCAAAAAAACCGGGAGGGAGATGTCCCAGTCTACCACGTAGATGTGGACGAGTCCGCCCGCTCGATGAGTTGCGTAGTGGTCGAAGGTATTGCCGACGTGACGGACCAAGATCCAGAGCGGCTCGACCCGTTATGGGAGTCTGTGGATCCGGAAGCGTTGGACTTGTTCGTCGCTCACGCGAGCGAGTCTGCGACAGAGTGTCAAGTAACCTTCCAGTACCACGGCTACACAGTGGAAGTTGTCAATAATCGCCACCTGCGGTTCATTCCGACCGAAGAGACGCTCGCTGCCGCGGAAGTGTAGCTTCGGACCCGGAGAGGCGGCGCCGTGTTTGCGGCGGCGGATACCGTCCCGACGACTGGCGTGGTCGGTGCGACGGATACTCGGTTTGAATCGCACGGCAACGCCGGCGACGCGTTGACGAATTGCGGAGGCGGAGACGAGACGAATACTTCTGACGGGGGGCTGCCGAATTGGTCGTCGATCGACGTTCCGTCACGGGATCGAAGTGTCCGATCCGAGGAGCACTGGGAGGATGTCCCGGGCGAAGTGGACGAACACGACGAGCACGATAGGAGCCAAGAACACCCCGTACCAGCCGAACGCCACCGCACCGAGGACGTACATCAACAGTATGAGGCCCATGTTGAGTTCCCCCTTCGAGACGTACGATCGAATGAAGATGTCGGGAACCATGTCGATGACGACCGCCGTTACGAGGAAGAAGACCACCGGGAACCACAGGGGAGCGTCGCCGCTTGTCACGCTCTGCCATACGAGGTAGCCGGTGTACGGGAGGTAAATGATTTTCATCCCGACGGAGGGGATGAGCGTGGCCACGCCAGTCAGGAGTCCCAGGAGGATCGGGAACTGGACGCCCGTCCCGGCCGGCGCGACGAGGTCTAGGCCGTAGTAGACGCCGATAGCGAGGAGACCACTCGCTCCGATAGTGATGAGATTTCCCGTGTATATCGTCGTGAGATCGTCGTCCACCCGCTCCATGAACGTCACGGCGGAGGGGTGGTTCGCGAAGGTCCGACGGAACCAGCGCTCGATCTTCTGATCGTCGCGCAGGAGGTAGAACGCGAGCGTGAAGCTCACGAAGAGGCGCAACAGCCAGGTCATGACCGCAGCGGCGAGTCCGCCCACCCTGGAGACGTTGTTGCGGACGATTCCGACCAGTCCTCCCTCGCCGGTCCCTTCCGCGAATTCGGTGTAGGGTTCCGCCACCGCTCTGAGTTGCCCGAGATCCACGGCCGCAAGGACCTGATCGAGCTCGCGGACCCCGATGAAGACGGAATACCCGAGGATGAGGAGGATCGGCAGGCCGATGGTCAGGAGCGTGACCATCGCACTGAGGTCCGGATACTCGGTCCGCTGATCCACCCGTCGGTAGATCGGGCGCGTCGCGTAGTAGAGGAAGATACCGATCACGATGGCGCCGATGAACGAGTAGAGGATGAACGCCACCACCACCGTGATAAGAAAACCGACGAGAATCCAGGCGGTCGATCTGTGACCGCCTGTGAGCGAACGCGCCATACGGGCGATTGAATCTCTGGAGGTAACAGCGATCGGCCTACGTGCTTTCCCCGGTCCCCACCACTGTCAAAGCCGCGTGAGAGGGTGGATCGGGGCCAGCGGTCGGTGGAGACACCGCGTCAACGGGGGGTCGGCGTCGCTGCTCGCGGCTTAGCGGTCGGCCATGCTCCGGCAGGAGTCGGCGCACTCGCGGAGGACCTCGGCGCAGACCTGGCAGTGCTGGGCGTCGTGGCGCTCGCACTCGTCTGCGCACTCCTCGCACGCTTCGGCACACGTCCGGGCCAGCTGGCCGCTGTAGCTCGACCCGCGGGCCATGAAGCGCGCGTGGAGCGAGGCGACGTCGGCGACGTCTCGGCAGAGCCGTGCGCACTCTTCCATGTCGGCGTCGCCGAGGCACTCGTCGGCACACCATTCACAGACCTGCGCGGCCTCGTTACAGATCTCGATGCAGTCGCGTTCTTCCTCGTCGAGGCGGTCGATTTTCGAAACGGTTTCTGAAAGAGACATTGCGTAGGAGACGACAGCAAGCAGCCGCATAAGCCGTGAGTTTGCCACTGCAAGGCCATGAGTACGGACCGCCGGAGACGCAGCCGACCCCGATACGTTCCGACGTCACCGTCGTGACGCTCGGGCTCCACGTCCACCGGGCGCTCGCTGCGGCGGAATCGCTCGCGGCGGAGGAGTCGACGCGGAGGTCATCGACCTCCGGACGCTGGTTCCGCTCGACACCGAGACGATCCTCGAGTCGGTCCGAAAGACCGGCCGACTCGTCGTCGTCGACGATGACTATCAGTCGTTCGGCGTCACCGGCGAGGGGTCGAGGAGGGCGACACGGTCTGTGAGATACAGATCGAAAAAGTGAGCGTCGACATTCGAGCGCCCGTCGCGGGGACGCTCGACGAGATCGTCGTGGGCGAGGACGACGAGTTCGAGATCGGTGACGCGCTCGGGTGGATCCGGTCCGAGTGACGACGCTCACGCTCCGCCGCCGTCCACGCCCTATTTAATTATTCGAAAAAGGAAACGAGAATCAGTCGCGTGACGTCCGTCCGCTCGGCTTACGGCTCCTCTTCGGAAGGCCGGCTCCAGCGGTCGCCGCGGAGACGCGGACGAACGCGGGTGTGCCTTAGAACCCTGTGTGACCGCCACACGTTATTTTCGAATCCATAGCGGAGAGGACATCTAAGGCCCGGTATTGTAAGGGCAACTGCAATAGACGATGGCTGCGATGGGACACCTATGCAGCCGACGATGATCGAGGGCGTCTTCGAAGCCCTCCGCATCGGTGTCGGATTCCTCTGGACGGCAGCTTGGGCGATCATCCTAGGTCTCACGGTGACGAGTCTCGTCCAGGTATACGTCTCCAAGGAGCGAATGGCGGGGATGCTGGGCGACGGTGACTTAAACGGCCTCGTGAAGGCGACCGCGTTCGGCGCGGCGAGTAGCGGGTGCAGTTTCGGGGCCGTCGCCATCGGCAAGGGCCTGTTCAAGAAGGGCGCCCACGTGGTGAACTTCCTCGCGTTCATGTTCGCGTCGACGAACCTCATCGTCGAACTCGGGTTGATGATCCTGGTCCTGCTGGGCTGGGAGTTCCTCCTCGCGGAGCTGCTCGGCGGGCTCGTCCTCATCGCCGTCATGGCGGTCATCGTCCACCTCACGCTCCCCGCGACCCTCTTCGACGAGGTCCGAGAGACGCTCAACGAGCGCGACCGGGAGTCGGATGTCACGGAAGACCCCACCTGCGGGATGGAGGGCAGAGACGAGTACGCGCTCACGACCGACGGCGGTGAGACGCTGAAATTCTGCTCGGAAGGGTGTATGGAGACGTACCGTCAGGAGGCGTCGAGCCGCGGCGGGTGGCGCGACGAACTGCTGTCGTGGGGCGGCTGGTACAAGGTCGGGAATCAGTACCGCAAGGAGTGGTCGATGATCTGGAAGGACATCATCGTGGGGTTCCTCATCTCCGGGTTCGTCATCGTCTTCGTCCCACAGCGGGTCTGGAACGCCCTGTTCATCCGGGGCGACGGGCTGCTCGTGACGGCCGAAAACGCGATAATGGGAGTCACCATCGCCGTGCTCAGTTTCGTCGGTAGCATGGGTAACGTTCCGTTCGCGGTCGCGCTGTGGGGCGGCGGTGTCAGCTTCGCCGGCATCATCGCGTTCGTCTACGCCGACCTCATCACGATTCCCGTGCTGAACGTGTATCGGAAGTACTACGGCTGGACGGTCATGCTGTACATTCTCGGGGTGTTCTTCGTCACGATGGCGTTCACGGGCTTCCTCATGGAGCTGCTGTTCGACGCCTTCGGTATCGTCCCCGACCTGGCCGGTGGCGAGACCGCGACCGAACAGACGTACTTCGATCTCAACTACACGTTCTTCCTCAATCTCGTCGCGTTCGCCCTCTCCGGCTTCCTCCTGTACGTGTACCGCCGTGGTCTCGGCGCGCCCGGACAGCACCGCGACCCCGTCTGTGGGATGCGAACCGGTGACAGCGGGCCGAGTCTCACCCACGGCGGCGAGACGTACCACTTCTGTGCGAATCGGTGCAAGCGAGCCTTCGAGAGGGATCCCGCTGCGTACGCACACCACGACCCACAGGTCTCAGAGACGGGGGCTTCCCATGACCGTCACTGACCGCCGCGTCCCGACGTCAGGTGGGGCGGCCGGACGGATCCGTGTATTGCGTTCGCCGATCACAACTGGTACAACGACGTCTCGCGAACGCTCAGGTATGAGCCCGCGTCCCGGCGGATCGAGGTGGGGAGGATGAATCGACGGCGAGCAGATAGGGTAGTCGGTGGCCTGGTCGCTGCCGTCCTCGTCGTCGGCGGTGCGCTCACGTGGCAGGCGTACCGGCAGCGGCGGGCCGTCGACCAGATGGGATCGATGATGGACGCCTCGATGGGAGCGGTTCACGGACCGAATCCGCTCTGGTACGTCCTCGGCACCCTCCTCGTCTCGGCCGTCATCGCTGGCGGGTATCTCGTGGTTCGAGATGAGCTCGGCGGCACGGACGCACCCGACCTATCACCGGGCGAAGTAGAGAATCCGCCCGATCCCGACGGTGTCGAACCGCCGGCGGGGGACACCAGATCGGCGGGGGAGATCGATCCGGAGGCGCAGCCGCAAGCTCGCGTGTTGGACCTCTTGCCGGAGGACGAACGCCGGGTTCTCGAACCGGTCATCTCCTCGCCCGGTATCACGCAGATCGAGCTCAGGGACCGCTCGGACTTCTCGAAGAGCAAAGTCAGCCAGACGGTGAGCGCCCTCGAGAAGCGCGGCCTGCTGTACCGCGAGCGCCAGGGGCGGACGTATCGCATCTATCCGAGCGACGAGTTACGGCAGAGTCGGGCGCGGTGACGGCTCCCGACCCGTGCGGAGCCGTGGGTGCTCGCACGCACACCGAGCGCCGGTCGCGAATCGCCGCCCTCACTACGGGGGCTCGCCCTCCGAAAGCGCGCCGTCGCCGTCGACCGGGAGCGAGTTCCGTCGCGCCCGTCTGCCTCGCAGGCCGTCTGTCTCGCACGTTCTCCCGTGGTGTGCCCGGGTTCGCGGTCGCCTGCCGGTGACACGAGCATCGTCTCTCCCTGCAGGGGCAAGCAAGCAGGTGAACTGGCGGGACCCCGTAGGGTAACGTGCAATGTCCCTTTCCGAAACAGTCACCAAGATCGATCATCTGAGCGACGAAGAGCGCGAGTGCGTCGAGATTTGCAACGAGGCCACCCAGGTGTGTGAGTGGTGCGCCGACGAGTGTCTCGGCGACGCCGACATGGAAGAGTGCGCACGGCTCTGCCGAGACGTCGCCGACATCGCCTCGCTCCACGCGCGATTCATGGCTCGCAACTCCCACTACAGCACGCAGTTGGCCGAAGCCTGTGCCGGTGCCTGCGAGGAGTGTGCCGAAGAGTGCGAGCGCCACGACGCCAAGCACTGCCAGGTCTGCGCCGAGGTCCTCCGCGAGTGCGCCGAGAGCTGTCGGAACATGATGAGCGCCTGACGACGCTCGAAGAGCACGCGCATCGGCACCGTTTTTTGCGACACCCAACGTGGCGAGGGCGACCGAACCCTTCGTCCGGAGGACGACTGAACGCGGTTAGAGTTCCGGAACCGACGTGAACAGCAGGACGAACGCGTTCACGGTCAGTAGCGCCAGCACGATCCACTGGAAGATGCGCTCGGGGATGTGGTCGAAGATGTACACGCCGATCCAGGAACCGAGGAACACCATCGGAATAGCGATGACCGCCTCGATCATCAGCGGCGTCGTCACGTCACCCGTGTAGGTGAGACTCCCGAGGCGGTACAGCATGAGCGTCCCGAAGAAGGCGGTGAACGTGGCCTTCATCTCCTCGTCGCTCCAGAACCCGCTCGCCGACATGAAGGCCCCGTAGATGATCATCGGCGGACCGGGGACGGCGACGGCGCCGCCGAGAATCCCCGCGAGCAGCCCGGCCGTCGCGCCAATTATCTTCCCCGGTCGGTAGTCCTTCTCCTCGATCCAGTCCGTGACCGTATCGAGTTGCTGGGTCGCGCCGACGACGATGACCGCTAACACGAGAACCGCCCCGATGGCGACGCGCATCTGTGCCGCGTCGAACCCGCTGAACACGTAGATACCGAGCGGCATCCCGACGACGAGCCCGCCGACGGGAACGATCCACTTCTCCCAGTCGAATGCGTCCCGGACGCTCCACCAGACGCGGGCGTTGGCCACCACCGCCGTTGCCGTGAAGATGATCGACGCACTCGAGGGCGATCGAAACAGCGGCATTATGCCCATCGACACCTGCGCAAAGCCGAACCCGGCGATACCGTGAACGGCGGCCGCGACGAGGATGACCACCGCAGACAACCCCGTTGTCACCCAGCCACTCGTCATCGGTAGCGTCTCCGGGATCGATTCGGTGGGCTCATTTTCACGGACAGTACAATGACGTCCTCCCGGAGGCCACTTACCCCTGATTGGGAAAGGGAACGTCCCCGGTCGTACATCTTCCTCGGTCACGCGTCGGGCTCTGGTTCTCCCCGAGAGTCGTGCTTGTGGGGGCGGAGAAGCGTCCTGCTGTGAGACGGTGTTGGTAGATCGGCCCGTGCGAAGTTATAGATAGTAGGCCCAAGTCTTGTACAGTGAGGGGACGTGCCAACAATTATCCCATCATGAACGGGAACGAGGCGTCCATCGGCGAGTGGAGGTCCCTCGACGGTGCTGCTGCGAGCGACGGCGCGGGCGCTCCCGACGCCGTCTTCGCCCACGTCAGCGACCTCCACGGGCAGCTGACGCCGCGCCATCAGGTCTACTACGACAACGCGACGTCGAAGCCGGAGCTCGATTTCGGAGACGACGACCGCGTCATCGAGCGCGCCGGCGGGATTCCGTTGCTCGCGGCCAAGCTCGACGAACTCCGCGAGAACCACGACGTGTGTACGGTGATGAGCGGAGACACGTTCCACGGCTCCGCCGTGACTACCTACACCGACGGGCGAGCGATGCTCGACCCCGTCAACGAACACGTCGCGCCCGACGTCTACGTCCCCGGGAACTGGGACTTCTCGAACGAGGCCGTCGAGGACGGCGCCTTCCTCGAACTGATGGACGACCTGAACGCTCCGGTCCTCGCGAACAACCTCTACGACTGGGAGACCGACGAGCGGGTGTACGACGCGTACCGTCTCCTCGAGGTCGGTGGGCTCTCCGTGGGCGTCGTCGGGATGACGAACGTCTACGTCGACCGAATGGCACCGGCGTTCTACGAGGGGAAGTACCGCTTCGGCAAACACCCCGCCCTCCTCGAAGAGTCCGCACAGGCCGCCCGCGAGGACGGCGCGGACGTCGTGGTCGCGGTGACCGAGATCGGCCTCCCGTGGGCGGTCCAGGCCGCCAAGGACTGTGCGAGCGTGGACGTGATGTTCAGCGCGCACACCCACGAGTACACCTACGACCCGATCGTCGTCGAGGGGACCGAGACGGTCGTCGTCGAGTCCGGCATGGGCGAGGCGCTCGGCCGCGTGGACCTCCGCGTTCGGGACGGAGAACTGCAGTTCCGCCACCACCTCTACTGTCTGACCGAGGGCGGCGAGCACACGCCGGAACCGGACGCCGATGCGCAGGAGACGGTCGACGCCGAGCGCGCGCCCTTCCTCGAGGACGACCCGGGAGCCGAGCGAGGGGCCGGCACGCTCGACAGGTCGCTGGAGACGGTGGTCGGCCGGACGGAGCACCCGCTCTACCGGCAGTCGTTCCTCGAGAGCGCGTGGAACACGCTGTTCAACGACGCCCTCCGAGCCCACTTCGACACCGACCTCGCCGTCTCGCACGGGTTCCGGTACGGGACCGCCATCCCGCCCGGCGACGTCACGCTCGGCGAACTGTACACGTTCTTCCCGATGGCGACGCCCGTCGCTCGCGGCGTCGCCTACGGTCAGCAGCTCACGACCCACATGGAGCGGTTCCTCGAGGACAACTTCACACCCTACCCCTACGATCAGGAGGACGGCCGCGTCCGCACCTTCTCCTCGAACGTGGAGGTGACGATCGATCCGACCGCGAAGCGCGGCCGTCGCCTCGTCGAGCTGCGGATCGACGGCGAGCCGGTCGACCCGGAGGAGACGTACTCGGTGGCAACGTTCCGCCGGCCCGGGGATCCCGAACGCGACCTCGGCAACTGCGGCTTCCCGTTCCAGGATGTCGAGGTCGACGACGAGACGATACCGGTCGACGTCATCGCGGACTACCTCGACGCGCGTTCGCCCGTCGACTACGAGGTGACGGGGCTGGTCGAGACCGCCGACGACGGCGGCCGAGCCCAGAACACGCCCGCTGACGGACCGTATCCGTTTATCCAGCCCGGCGTCGACTACGCGGCCGGCGAGGCGTACTGCGAGACGGCCATGATTCCGCGCGGGAACGCGTTCCCCGAGGAAGGGCGGAATCGAACGCGCTAGACGGCGACACACGCGAGAGGCGGCGGCGCACGCGACAGGCGGCGGCGAACGGAGCAGGCGGCGGAACCGCACGCGGCAGATCCGACGAACGGCGAACGCGACACGGGTGAGAGACAATGGTCAAGAACATCACTGCGGAAGAACTCGCGGAACAGATCGACGCCGACGAACAGTTCAGCCTCATCGACACGCGTCCCGAGGACAGCTACGAGGCTTGGCACGTGCGCGACGCGGAGAACGTTCCGTACGACCCCGACGAGGGGGTGAGCGAGGACCAACTGGACCGGGTGAACGCGCTGGTCGACGGCGGCCCGATCGTCGCTATCTGCGGCAAGGGCCTGACGTCGACGCCGTTCGCGTTCGACCTCGACGAGCGCGGCCACGACGACGTCTCGATCGTCACCGGCGGGATGGAGGCGTGGAGCAAACTCTACGAGGTCGTCCCCATCGAGACGTCCGGCGACGATCTCGTCGTTCGACAGGTCCAGCGCCGGGCGAAGGGGTGTCTCGGCTACGTCGTCGGCTCGAAGGAGGCGGGAGAGGCCGTCGTGGTCGACGCGACCAGACAGACAGACCAGTTCAAAGTCGCCGCCCAGGACGCCGGACTCTCCATCGCGCGGGTGCTCGATACGCACGTCCACGCCGACCACATCTCGGGCGGTTCGGCGCTCGCCGACGAGATCGGCGTGTCCTACCACCTCGGCGAGAAAGCCAGCGAGCGGGGTGTCGAGTACGAGTACGAGCCGCTGTCGGACGGAGCGGTCGTCGAAGTCGGCGACGTCGAGATCGAGGCGCTCCACACGCCCGGCCACACGTCGGAGATGATGAACTACCTCGTCGACGGCGAGCTCCTGTTGACGGGGGATACGCTGTTCGTCGACTCCGTCGGGCGGACGGAGCTCCAGTTCGGCGAGGACGACGCCTCGCGCGGAGCGGAACTGCTGTACGACTCGCTCCACGAGACGATCCTCGAGCTCCCGGATGAGACGGCGATCCTGCCTGGCCATCTCACCGTCACGAGCGACGGCCGCTACGAGAACGGCACGCCGGGCGAACCCCTCCAGAGCCGGCTCGGGGAGCTCCGCGACGAACTCGACTTCCTCGGGCTCGACCGGGACGCGTTCGTGGAGCGATTGACCGAGGACGCCCCGGAGAAGCCTCCCAACTACGAGACGGTTATCGCGATCAACACCGGCAGAGAGACCGTCGAGGACGAGAGCGAGGCGACGGAACTCGAACTGGGGCCGAACAACTGTGCCGCCTAACGGACGACGCCCGCGCTCCCGTCGCGGCCTCCTCCGGCTGACGGGGGCGGCCGCCTTCGGCGGGCTCGCGGGCTGTGCCGGTCTGCTGCCGGGCACCGGTGAGGGTCGTGAGGTGCCGCCCCGCTCGACGGTCACGGACGAGCCGGATACCGCCGTCAGCCTCACCGCGGCGTCCGGGACCGTTCGACCGGCACCCGAGACGTCGACGTCCAACTGGCTGTACGAGGGACAGTTTCCGGGACCGGAGCTCCGCGTTCAGGAGGGCGACGTGCTGAGCGTCGAACTGACGAACGACCTCCGGGACGAGACGACGATTCACTGGCACGGGGTTCCCGTCCCGAATCCGGTCGACGGGGTGCCGAACGTGACGCAGGACCCGGTCGCGTCCGGCGAGACGTTCACGTACAAGTTCCGCGCCGAACCCGCCGGGACGTACTTTTATCACAGTCACGTCGGGCTCCAACTCGACCGCGGACTGCTCGGACCGCTGATCGTCGAAGAACGTGATCCGCACGTCGAGTACGACCGCGAGTACGTCGTCGTGGTCGACGATTACCTCCCCGGAGAGCCGGAACTCCCTTCGGACGGGGGAATGGGCGGCGGTGGGGGAATGGGCGGGGGAGGCGGAATGATGGGAGACGTTCGACCGCCGTACGAGGGGCTTCTGATCAACGGTCGACTCCCAGCGGATCCCCAGACGTTCGACGTAACAGAGGGCGAGCGGATTCGTTTCCGGTTCGTGAATGCCGCCAGCGCGACGGTCTTCGGCGTCCGGATCGCCGGCCACGAGATGACGGTGACCCACGCCGACGGGCGCCCCGTCGACCCGGTCGACGTGGACTCGTTCGTCTTCGGTTCCGGTGAGCGCTACGACGCGGTGATTGAGGCGACAAATCCGGGTACGTGGACGGTGCAAGCGGACGCGGTCGACGGAGACGAACCGCCTGCGAGGGCCGTCGTCGAGTACGAGTCAGCGGACGGAGAGAGTCCACAGCGCCCGTCGCCGGCCGGTAATCGGCTGCAGTATCGTGACCTGCGGGCGGTCTCCTCGCTCGACGGGGTGAGTGGAGAGCCGGATCGAACGTTCGATCTGACGCTCTCGCGCGGCAGGGGCCAGTCCTACACGTGGACGATAGACGGGCAGGTCTACCCGGACGCCGATCCGCTCCGGATTCGGCCCGGAGAACACGTCCGGATTCGGATGACCAACCAGAGCCCGGTCGTTCACCCGATGCACCTCCACGGCCACTTCTTCCGGGTCGGCGACGCGATCAAAGACACGGTCATGGTGCCCGGACGGAGAGGGCGGGTGACGATCGACTTCCACGCCGACAACCCCGGCCGGTGGTTGTTCCACTGTCACAACCTGTACCATCTCGATGCGGGGATGGCGCGTGTGATAACATACGTCGAGTGACTCGGCGAAGGTCCGGTTTCGGATAGTGCCTCCTGTCGTTCGTACGGTCTGGTCCTGTCACGGGGGCGCATTGCGCGCCACCCCGGCGAATTCGGGCCGGATGAACGATATCGTTTCTGGAAAACGTTTAGAACGGTTCATAAACGCTCTCGAAGGATCTCCTGTGCGAATTCACACCCACGTCGATAACTCCCGAGCAGCCCTAGGGGTACCCGAGGAGAAAGACAATGACCAGATTCACACTCGGCCGCTGGCTGCTCGTGGCGCTCGCGATCGTCGGACTCGCGATCGCCGCCCCCGCTGTCAGCGCCCACGGCAACGACACGGCCGGTGCCGACACGTCCACGAACGACGCTACCGCCGACGACTGGGTGGCCTGGATGGAGGCGCAGATGACCGAACACATGGGCCCGGGGAGCGTCGAGTGGATGGAGTCGCACATGGGCGTGACCGTCGACGAGATGGGCCGAGAGACGGCTGACGAGCATCGAGGCGGGACGTCCGGGCAGGGCCACTGCTGACGGTCCTGACCGGTTCAATCGGGTCAGTCGAAGACGACAACGCAGCGAACCAAGACAATGACACAACACAGCACTCACATCGGACGCACTGCTCGTCGACTCGCGATACTCGCCCTCCCGCTGCTGGTCGCGGCGACCGGAAGGGCCGCTGCCCAGGGTGGCGGGAGCTACGGCGGCGGCATGATGGGCGGGAGCGGCTGGGGCCTCTTCGGCGGAGCGATGGGGCTCTGGGGACTCCTCTGGATGGGGATCCTCGTCGCCGTCCCGCTCGCCGTCGCGTATCTGCTCCTCGACCGAGAGCTCGGTGGGAACGAGGAGCGGGCGCTGTCGGTGCTCCGGGAGCGCTACGCCCGCGGCGAACTCTCGGAGGAGGAGTTCGAGCGACGGCGGAACCAGCTGGAGCGTTCCGGATGACCGGGACGGTCGCGGTTCCGGCCGCTGCCCCACAGCTGCAGCGCCCCCCGGTGCGGCACCCAACCGTTAACCCCCTGGGCGGAGTACGGTAGTTCATGGAGTACACAATACAGACGTCGGTCGCCGGCGACTTCGATGCGGTCGTCGACGCCACGAACGCCGCGCTCAAAGACGAGGGATTCGGCGTTCTCTGTGACATCGACATCCAAGCGACGCTGAAGGAGAAGATCGGCGAAGAGTTCCGTCAGTACCGCATTCTCGGCGCATGCAACCCTCCGCTGGCGTACGAGGGACTGACCGAGGAAATCGAACTCGGGGCGCTCTTACCGTGTAACGTCATCGTCTACGAGAGCGACGGCGGTGATATTGTGGTGAGCGCGGTCGATCCGGAGCAGTTGCTCGGCATCACGGACAACGACGCGCTCGACGCCATGGCGGCCGAGGTCACCGAGCGGTTCGATCGCGTCCTGACAGCCGTTGCCGATGAGTTCGACCCCGCGTCGGAGGCCTGAGTGACGATGTCGTCATCCGATCAACTGGACGCGACGACCGTCCTCCTCCTGATCCTCGGCGCGTTCGTCCTGCTCCCCCTCCTGATGATGGGGTTGGGATTCGGCGGGATGATGGGCTACGGAGGAATGATGGGCCAGTACGGCGGGACGAGCGGCTGGTGGCCGCTCGTCGGGATGCTCGTCCCGATCGTCCTCCTGCTCGTGCTCGTCGGCGGTGGCTATCTCCTCGTCCGGCGCACGAGCGACGCGCAGCCGTCTCGCGATCCCGCGATGGAAGAGCTCCGGATGGCGTACGCACGCGGCGATCTCACGGAGGAAGAGTTCGAAGCCCGCCGCGAGAGGCTCGAACGAGCGGAGTAACTCCTCCGTGCGAGCCCGCGAGAACTCGGGCGAGCGTGCTGAGAGACCGTTCGAGCGACGGTGCAGCCAGCAGCGCCGAGGGGTGACGCCGCTGATTAACCAACAAAACATTTATTTTGCGTTCCACGTTGGTTAACACGGAATCAACCGATGACCTCCGAACCACCGACCCCGCCGGCGGGTCTCCCGACGGAAGTGGTCGACGCCCTCACGGAGTCCGCTCCGGAGCGACTCCGGGACGTCGCGCGCTACGCTGAAGAGCTGGCCGGACACAAGGAACGCGAGGCTCGTCTCGAAAGGGAGTCGGACGAAGAGGAGATCGATGAGCGCCCCGACGACCTCCCGGACGACGTCCCGTCGAAGGCCACGATCACGATCAAGGAGATCAACGACAACCGCTACTACTACTGGCAGTGGCGAGACGGAGATTCGGTGTCCTCCAAGTACAAAGGCCCCGTAGGTCCGGACGAGTAGGCCGCTGTGGACGTGAGAGAGAGTAAGGATGCGATGGTGCTCGGGGATACGGACGCGTTTCCGATTTCGAATCCCCGCCAGTGGGCGTTGGAATCCCCGACAGGCGTCCCGAAGAGCGCGTTCGTCACGCGAGTACACCTGTACCCCTTTCAGTGGCAGGCTCAGCGTTTATACGGTTTCTGCGTGTACGAACAGACAACGTGTCGCTTTCTGCGCCCGTCTCGGCTATCGAGAGCCGGGGAGCGACTCCACCGGTTCTTTTTCTTTTTCCTCAATAAATAAAACTACACAGTTAAATTCAAAAATTATGGTTTCAGATCACGGCGAGACGGACACCGAAGGAATCGAGGAACGCCTGGAGCGACTCGGACGCTACTCCCGATTCGTCAAAGCAGGTCTCGGGGTCATCCTCACCGCGTTCGTCCTTGCCCTCGTCGTGCTCTTGCCCCGGAACACCGAGTCGCTCGCGAGCGCAGTCGAGACGATACTCACGCCGCTGATTTTCGTCGGCATGGGGCTGTTGCTGTTCGGCATCGGGATGCATCTTCACCTCTTGCACCTGAATCTGGTTCGGCAACTACGGACCGAGGAAAATATGGAGGAATCGTCGGGCGAGGATTCGTGAGCACCCCGACGGCACGGCGATTTCCCGAGAAGACAGTCCGGGCGATCGGAGCGGTTCGTTCCGCATCGCTCCGGCGCAGTGAAACGGGACTGGGACACCGCGTTCGGGGAGGTCGACCTCTCAGTGGCACGGTGGTCGCGGCGGAAAAAAGCGCACCGCGGTGAGTCGCCGGCGCTAGTCGGATCGGTACTCCTTCTGGAACCCCCTGAACTCGGTGCGGTGGGCCTCCTCGTCGGCGAGGATTTCGACTGCGAGGTCTTCGGTCACCGGGTCGTCCGCTTCCCTCGCGGCGTCTATCAGGTCGTGATACGTCGAAATGGCTGCTTCCTCCGCATCGAGGACGCCTTCGATAACCGCGAGGACGTCCGTCGAATCCTCGGGCGGTTGGAGCGAGTCCTGCCGGGCCGTGAAGTCCTTCGATGACGGGGGCCGCGCGCCGATCTGCTTGAGTCGTTGGCCCAGTTTGTTCGAATGGTCGAGTTCCTCTTGGATGTCTTCCTGAAGGCTTCCCTTGATTTCCTCTGCGCGAACGCCTTCGAGGATGATCGCGTTCGTCTGATAGTTCATCACGGTCTCGATCTCGTCCTCGTAGCTCTGCCGCAGTAGCTCGATGATACGGTCTGAAGACATAGCACCTAGTTGTTCCGGTGGGATGCCATAGTTATACTCAGTCAATCGCGGGTTAACAATAGATATGTACAGCCGGTAATCAGAGAAACGAGTGCGAGCGCGGCGCCACGCGAAACTGTGTCTGTCGTTCAGACGGCGAGACATAGCAGAGCGCGGCCGAGAGGTGGCCGGAGATCAGCTTAGCGAGAAGATGCCGGCAGACGACGTCAGTCGCGCAACTGCGGCGAGGCGGAGCATATAGGCGGTCAGCACCAGGTACGGCGCGAGCGAGATGGTAAACGTCGCGGCGACGAAGGACTGCAGCGGGGGAAGCCCCAGCACCCAGAAGTCGGGGAAGATCTCGGCGTCGATGGCGAGGATCGTCGACGCGTTGATCAGAATGGCCGGGAGCGTGACCACCAACAGCGTCTGTGAGAGCTTCGACACCTCTCGGGTGTAATAGAGCGTTTTGAAGTACTCCTTGCCGATCGCGAACAGCTCCAACGCGTCGATGAGCTCTTCGAATAGATCGTCGAGAGCGCTGGATCCGTCACTTCCGTGGGCCGATTGGAGCGTCCGTGACTGTTCGATCTTCGTGCCGTAGTTGAAGCCCATCCCTTTCCAGAGGACACCGAAGTCGGCCCCGTCCGTGCCATCGATGTCACCGAGTTCCTCAGCCGTCTCGGCGACAGACGAGACGTACTCCCGGACCTCGTCGGCGGCCTCCGCGTCGATTCCCTCGACGTTTTCGTTGAGGACCTGTGCCCGTTCGCGAATCGTTCGTGACATGACCTTCAGGAACGAGGCCGGTTCGGAGGGATCTTCACGCGGACGAGCCAACTCGCTCAGGTCCCGTCGGAAACTCGAGGCTCCCTTGACCCGTTCCTCCTGATTGGTGACGGAACTCATATCGTGCGACAGGACGATGGAGTTGATGGACACGACGATCGACACGAGGAGTATCATGCCGCTCAGAAGGGTGTTGAGTATCGTTTGGACTGCCGCGGTGTCGTTCAGGAGGTCCTGCATCGGATACGTCCAGATAGTGCCTAGAACGATGAACGAGACGAAGACGAACGTGAGCAGTGCTCCGGTAACGGCCAGCCGGTTGGCCTCCAATAGCACCCACCGCTTGATACCGAAACCGCCCTCTATTGACGGGGTAGGGAACCAGTCGCGCCACCGGTGAAGAACACGGCCCAAACTCACGGGGAATCCACCCGCTGAGCCATACAAGTAATCTGACGCATATTCGGCTCCATACGATCTATACGGGCGGACAGCGTCAAGACACTGCGCCCAATACACTGATACTCCGAATGTCGTGCGTGAAATTTCCACGGACGTGCTGCTCTCTGTAGAGACAGGTCTTCGCGGTCGGGCCACAAGCGGCGGTCCGCTAGACCAACCGGCGTGTGCTCACGGCTCGTTCGGAAGGTGTCTACCGTCGCGAACCGTCGATATGTCACAGTTACTTACCTTTGTGCGGGCACATGGAGCCACGTATGGATACCGAGGCCCGGACAAGTGCCCAGAGGACGACCGTGAATCGGGCCGGGAGGAGGTGCGAGCGAACGGAGGATCGGCGGCGTCGAGACGTCGGCATCTTCGGGGCGCCACGCGGCGGGTTCGCCCTATTGCTACCGTCGGGTCACCAACCGGGGCCGGGTGCCGGCCGACCGCCGGCCCGGAGGATACCCGTTCCACCGGGCGGTGACGCGTCGCTCACCGCGTGTGCGCTCTTCGCCGCCACCGCCCGTCGGTCCGTGAGCGGTACGCACAGGATCGCCTCCGAGTCCCGAAACACGCTGTCGAAGAACCGATGACGGCGGGACTCCTCACGGTGTTGCGGGTTGTACTCCAGCAGACCCCTGAGCCGGATCCCGGTCCGGACGAACTGATCGTGTTTTGGCCGCTGCTCGTTCAGGTCGGGTGGTTTTTCCTCGGATTCGCGACGGTTATCCTGATCTGGGTGGTACTCGTCCAGCCGGTCCTCAAGCGAGCGGTCAGGCGACGCAACCGGAACAACCCCACCCTCCAAGCGGCGATCGTCCTGTACTTCCGCCTCGCAGTCGTGCTGGTGGCGACGCTCGTCGGGGTGGCGGTCGCCGGGTACGGCGATTTCCTCAGCGACTCCGCGCTCGTCATCAGTGCGATCGCGCTGGCCGTCGGGATCGCCGCACGCGAGGTGATCGGGTCGCTCGTCAGCGGATTCGCGTTGGTTCTCGACCCGGAGTTCAACGTCGGCGATTACATCCAGTGGAGCGGAGGAGAAGGCACCGTTCACTCGATTGCGCTCCGCATCACGCGCGTCGAGACGGCCGACGGCGAGCTCGTGACCATCCCGAACACCATCCTGACTGCGAACGAGATCGTCCGACCGTACGGGCGCGGGAATCATCGGATAGTGCAGACTCTGGGCGTGGACTACGAGGACGACCTCACCGAGGTGCTGCATCACGTCACCGAAGTGGCCCGTGAGACAAACGGGATTCTCGCGACTCCGTCCCCCGCAGCGTACGTCGACGAACTCGGCGATAGCGCGGTCGCGATCCGGATCCACTACTGGGTGAAGGACCCGACGCGACGTGATATCTTCGCGGTGCGGTCGGCGTACACCCGAGCCGTCAAAGAGCGGCTCGAAGCAGAGGGGATGAACCTCAGTCCGGCCGCCGAACACGAGATTAGAGGTCACATCGCCCTCGATGACGCCTCCGGGGAGGGGTGAGCGTCGGGACAGACCGCCCGGGGTCGGGCGGACGTCGTCACCCGCCGTTTCCGTCAGGAGCGGGCTGTCCGATCACGGCGCCCTCAGCGGAGACGTGGGACGAAGCACGCGGTCCAGTCGGCGGGCCCCGGAGGTGAACCCGTCATTTCGTGAGTTACTATTCCGTAGAAGGCGTGAAAACACCCATTTAGGTACGTCTACTTAAATAGCTCTAGCGTCGTGGTTGAGACAATGAGCCCTTCGCCGAGGAGTAGCAACAGGAATTTTTTCGCGGAAGCCGACGATGCGGTGGCTCGTCGGCGGTACCGAGAGCTCGCCGACACGGTGAGCGACGGGGTCTTTCAGCTGAGTCCGGATTCGCACTTCGTCGCCGTCAACGAGGCGTTCGCGGAGATGACGGGGTACCCTCGGAACGAACTGCTCGGGGAACACGCGTCGATTCTCTTCGCCGACGAAGACACCGACCGACTCGACGGTGAAGTCGAACGACAGCGTCACTCGCTCGATCCGACCCCCGTCGAACTGACGGTACACACTGCCGACGGTGACGCAGTGGAGTGTACCGCCCGGGTGAGCGCGGTGACGACGGACAGCGAGTTTCAGGGGTCACTCGGTGTCATCCGGTCCGACGACGTGGCACGTCCATCAGCCCGGGAGTCGTCACCGGTGTCCAAGGAGGTCCTGCAGAGCCTCGTCGAGGAATCGGAGAGCCCCGCCTTCCTCCTCGACGAGGAGTACACCGTCGTCTGGGCCGACAAGACCCTCGGTCGATACTTCGGTATCGACACGGACGAGCTGGTCGGCCGCGACAAGCGGCGAGCCATCGAAGAACGACTGAAGGAGGTCGTCGAAAACCCGGACCAGTTCGAAAAGCGCCTCCTCGCGACGTACAACGACAACACGTTCATCGAGGAGTTTCCGGTACACGTCACTCCGGGTGACGGCCGCGAGGAGCGCTGGCTCGTCCACCGAAGCAAACCTATCAGGTCCGGTCGGTTCGCCGGCGGTCGGATCGAGTGGTACACGGACGTGTCGGAGCGGAAACGGTCTGCGGACGCACTCAGAGAGACCAAAGCGGAATTCCAGTCGTTGGTCAACGCTGTCAAGGAGTACGCCATCTTCAGGCTAGACCCGGACGGGACCATCACGAGCTGGAACGAAGGCGCGAAAGCCATCAAGGGGTACGACGCCGAGGAGATCGTCGGCGAACACATCTCGACGTTCTATACCCAAGCGGACCGGGAGGCGGGGATCCCCGAGCGGAATCTCAACGAAGCGGCCGCGAAGGGATACGTCAAAGACGAGGGGTGGCGCGTCCGCCAGGACGGATCCAAATTCTGGGCGAGCGTGACGATCACGTCACTTCGTGACATCGACGGCGCCCACGGGGGGTATCTGAAGATCACGCGGGACATGACCGAACAGCACAGCCGCGAGAAGGGACTGGAGAGCGAGCTCCACCACATCCTCGACCGCGTCTCGGACGCCTTCTTCGGGCTCGACGACGAGTGGCGGTTTACGTATATTAACGAGCGAGCGGCCGAACTCCTCGACGTCGCTCCCGAAGACGCGAAGGGAGAGGTCCTCTGGGACCAGTTTCCGGACGCCGTCGGCACCCAGTTCTATCAGAATTACATGTGGGCGATGAGCGAGCAGCAGTCCGTCTCCTTCGAGGAGTTCTTCGAGCCGCTGGACTCGTGGTTCGAGGTGTCGGCGTACCCCTCCGTGACCGGACTGTCGGTGTACTTCCGTGACGTTACCGAGCGGCGGAGGCGCCAGCAAGCGCTCCGCGACCGGGAACGAGAGCTCAGAGCGCACAAAGAGTACATCAACGACGTCCTGAACACGATAGACGATCTGTTCTACGTCATCGACAAGGAGGGGAACTTCCGACGGTGGAACGAGAGCATCCGTTCCGTCACCGGCTATTCGGACGACGAGATCGAGGAGATGGATCCGCTTGGGCTCATCGTCGAGGAGGATCGGGAACTGGTCGCCCAGAGCATCGGCCAGACGTTCAAGACCGGGAACGGTCGCGTCGAGGCAGATGTCAGGACGAAAGACGGAGAGCAGGTTCCGATCGAGTTCGTCGCGTCCGCGATCAACACGCCCGACGACGAGATCATGATCGCGGGTATCGGGCGGGACATCAGCGAGCGCAAACAGCGCCAGCGACAGCTCGAAGAGTCCAACGAGCGGCTCGAACAGTTCGCGTACGCCGCGTCCCACGACTTGCAAGAGCCCCTTCGGATGGTCTCCAGCTATCTCCAGCTCATCGAAGACCGCTACGACGACGCGCTCGACGACGACGGCCGAGAGTTCCTCGCGTACGCCGTCGACGGCGCCGACAGAATGCGCGACATGATAGACGGGCTCTTGGCGTACTCGCGGATCGAGTCGAAGGGCGATTCCTTCGCACGCATCGATCTCAACGAGGTCGTCACGGAGGTTCGAGAGACGCTCCGAATGATGTGTGACGAATGCCAAGCCAAGATTACCGTGGAGCCCTTGCCGTGTGTGAAGGGGGACCGCGCGCAACTGCGCCAACTGTTCCAGAACCTGTTGGAGAACGCGATGGAGAACAGCGGCGACGCCCCGCCGCGGATACGCATCTCCGCCGAACGAGACGGCGACCGGTGGCGGATCTCCGTCCGCGACGAGGGCGTCGGGATCGATCCCAGCGACGCCGACCGCATTTTCGAAGTGTTCCAGAGCCTCGGCGACCCGGACGAGAAGGGATCGGGGATCGGATTGGCGCTCTGTAAGCGGATCGTCGAGCGTCACGGGGGCGATATCTGGGTCGACTCCAGCGTGGGTGAGGGGGCGATCTTCTCGTTTACGCTCCCGGACGGAGGTGCTGAGAGTGAGTGACCAGACCCGTTCGAGCGACCCGGCCGACATCCTGCTGATCGAGGACAACCCGGGCGACATCCGACTCACGCAGGAGGCGTTCAACGAGAGTCGGATCGCCAACACGCTCCACGTCGTGAACGACGGGGTCGAGGCGCTGGACTACCTGAACAGGCGCAACGGATACGAGGACGTTCCGCGCCCGGATCTCATCCTTCTCGACCTCAATCTCCCCCGAAAAAACGGGGACGAGTTCCTCGAAGAACTGTACGAGACCTCGCCTCATCTCTCGCGCATACCGGTCGTCGTGTTGACCAGTTCAGAAGCCGAAGAGGACATCGTCAAGTCCTACGAGTTGCGGGCCAACGCGTACATGACGAAGCCGGTGGATCCGGCCAAGTTCATCGACACCATTCAGAAGTTCGAAAACTTCTGGCTGGAGGTCGTTCGGCTGCCCCCGAAAGAAGAGAGCCATGACTGACACCACGCTCGACGTCCTCCTCATCGAGGACAACCCCGGTGACGCACGGCTCGTCAAGGAGATGCTCGACGGCGCGAGGACCCAGCTCAGACGAATCGACCTCGACGGGGCGACGCCGGACCGGTCGTCCATCCACCACGAGTCGTCTCTCGAAGCGGGACTGGAACGCCTCTCCGAAACTGCCGTCGACGTGGTGCTTCTGGATCTCGGGCTTCCCGAATCCACCGGCTTCGACACGCTCGTCACCGTCGTCGACGCGGCAGAGTTCACGCCCGTCGTCGTACTCACGGGACAGGACGACCGCGATCTCGGCGTCCAAACGATTCAGCACGGAGCCCGCGACTACCTCGTGAAAGACGAGGTGACGGGCGGCCTGCTGGTTCACTCGATTCAGTACGCGATCGAGCAGTCGCGTCAAGAGCGGGAACGCATCCGCCAGCGCGAGCGGTTGGAGGCGTTCAATCGACTCTACACGATCAGCCACGACGTCATCCACGCGCTCATTAGCGCGTCGACGCGGGAGGAGCTCGAGTGGGCCGTCTGTGAGCGACTCATCGGGCCCGACGCCTACGACTTCGCATGGATGGGCGCGGCGGACCACGCGTCAGACCGGTTCTACAGCCGTGAATCCGCACCTGCCGACTGCGAGCTCGACGTCACCGCCATTTCGGTCGACGGCGAACCGGACGCCGAGCGACCCGAAGCCAAAGCGGTTCGCACGCAGGAGGTACAGGTCGTGCGGGACATCGAAACGGCCCCCGAGTTCGACCACTGCCGCGAGGAGATGCGTGCGTGTGGGTTCCGCACGATGACCGCGATACCCGTCGCCTACGGAAACATCTGTTACGGTATCGTCGCCGTCTACGACGAGTCGCCGAGCGCCTTCGTCGAGATCGATCGCGAGGAGCTCTCGCGCCTGGGAGAGATCATCGGCCACGCCATTACCTCCGTCGAGCGCAGAGACGCGCTCATGAGCGACGCGGTGCATCAGTTGACGTTCGGTCAAGACGGCGGGACCGATGGGGTGATCGCCGCCTCGGCCGAGGGGTGGAGCGTCCAGCTCAACGAGCTCGTTCCGACCGATTCGGGCATTCTCGCCTACGGAACCGTCGACGGGATCGCTCAGGAGGAGTTACGCGACGTCGTCGGTCGGTCGACACTGGTCGGGGACCTCCGGATCCTCTCACCGGAAGCCGACGCGTACAAAGTAGAGCTCTCGATGAGTTGGGGGGAAGAGCTGGTGCCGGCCCTCGCGGAACACGGTGCCCTCGTGACGGAGATCAGTATCGCCGACGGCGAGTTCCAGTTCGTCGTCGAAGTGCCGCAAGGTCGGGACAAACACCAGTTGGTGGAGCTCGTCCACGAGCACTGCGCGAACGCGACGCTGCTGTCCCAGTGGACGGTGTCCCGCGACGACCCGGCGATCGCCGACTTCCATCTGGCCTTCGAGAGCCAGCTCACGGAAAAGCAACGCGCCGTCCTCAAGACCGCGTTCCACGCCGGCTACTTCGATTGGCCGCGAAAGAGCACCGGCGAGGAGGTAGCCGACCGGCTCGGCATCACGCAGGCGACGTTCAGCGAGCACTTCCGGGCGGCCGAACGCACGCTGTTCGAAGCGGTGTTCGAGACCGCTCCCGACGACGACGCGGTGCCGACCTCGCCCTGGGAGCCGTCCGACCCGGACGCGAACCGAAACTGATCGCGCCGGGACGAGACACCGGTGGTTCGGCGCGAGTGACTCCGTTCCCACCTCGAAGGGCGACGAAACACGCGGACGTCCACGCGAGCGATCGCCGGGGAACATCGCGCCGACGGGTTCGGCCGACAGATTCACACGCCACTGTAGAGGTCTCAACGAGTCAAAACATTTCGGCCGGACAAACTCAAATTAATGTCCTATTTATTTAATTATATATCCGACATCCGCTGAGACGTATCGTCGAGCGCGTCGGCGTCATCGGGGAGTAAGGCACCGATAAGATCGGTGGCGTACGTCGAGAGATAGCGGGTCAACTCCGCTACCCCGCGAGAGTCGATCGCTTCCAAGGAGTCGAGCAGCAGGAACGGCATCTCTTCGGCGACGTCGTGGGCCAAGTACCGGCGAGAGCGAACGCGAGTCCGGTGACCGTTCTCGCTGAAGTGGTCGATCGAGTCCTCGTGCGTGGCACCGGCGACGTGTAACTCGACGGCCCGTTTGGTCTTGCCGCGATTGTCCCGCGCTTCTCGCTCGACGATACGTCGCGGATCCGTTCGCCCCCGAATAGTGCCGTAACAACAGTACGTCTGTTATAGTTGGCTGGAGGGAGGTGTCCTATCCCGTCCGCTCGTTCGACCGTCGGAGAATGTGAAAAAGTAATCACGGCTTAAAACAGAGAGTACCTCCTAACAATTTGCTAGTAGAACAATTGAAATATAATGTCTGGACCGCCTGTAATCGCTTCGGACGGAGGGTCCCGGAGAAGTCCCGTCTCGCGTACGGGTGTCGAGCGGGGAAGCGGAGCGCAACGCGCCAGTGACACCGCGTCCGATGGGGGACGGGGATGACGGACACCGCAATTATTTACAACCCGCAGAGCGGAAGCGGCGCTCACACCGACGACGTCAGAGCCCGAGCGGACTTGACCGGATACGCGCTCAAGCGATCCGAAGGGGCTGGCGAGGTCATCACGCTGACGGAGGAGGCCGTCGAAGCCGGCTACTCGACGATCGTGGCCGGGGGCGGAGACGGCACGGTCAACGAAGTCGTTCAGGGGATCGATCGGGCCGACGCGTTCGACGATGTCACGCTCGGGATTCTCCCGCTCGGGACGGGAAACAACTTCGCGAAACAGATCGGAATCACCGATCTCGAAGCCGCGTTCGCCGCCCTCGATGACGGTGCCAGACGTGTTATCGACGTCGGGATGGCAACCGATCGGCCGTTCGTGAACTCCTGCGTCGCGGGGCTAACCGCCACGTCGGTCAGCGAGACGTCCGGAGAGTTGAAGTCTCGCATCGGGGGGTGGGCATACGTGCTCACGACGCTCCGGACCGTGACGGAGTTCGATCCGCTACACCTCACGATCGATAACAGGACGAGCGACGGCGACGCGCCGACGTGGAGCGGCGAAGCGCTCTTCGTGGTGGTCGGGAACGGCCGTCAGTTCGCGGCGGACGGGACCACGCAGGCCAACATGGAAGACGGGCTCTTCGAGGTCGCGATCGTCAAAGACATCCCCCCGCTCGACCTGATGAGTGAGACGGTGCTCGAGCGCCTGTTCGGACAGGATTCGGAGCATATCGACCGGTTCCAGGCCTCGGAGCTGAATATCGAGAGCCACTCTTCGGACCCGATCAGCTTCAGCTTGGACGGAGAGGTCATCCAGCGACGCGACCTCGAGATCACCGTCCGTCCGAACGTCCTGCGGCTCGTGGTCGGAGAGGGATACGAGCCTGCGCCGGGGGACACATGACACGCGGGTCCGCGAGCGAGCGAGCCGCGACGACTCACCGCACGAGGATTCGATGTTCACAGTAGACCTCCACGCCCACACCCGGTTTTTCCACAGCATTCCGGCGGAACCGACCGCCTACGATCCGATCGGGGCGCGCCTGTTGGCGCGATGGGGACGACACGCGGGACTCGACGGGGTCGCGCTGACCAACCACGACTACTACAGGCCGTTCCACAGCGCGACCGAACGCCCGCAGTTCATCCCCGGCATCGAAGTAACGACGACTGTCGGCCACCTCTTGGTCGTGGGACCGGACCCGCCCAGCCGGACGGTCCCCGGTGAGCCGACCCCGGAGGAGGTCGTGTCACTGGCGCACCGGAACGGGTGTGCCGCGATCGTCGCGCATCCGTACCGCCGGAGCCGCGTTCGCGAGAGCGACGCGGACTTCGACGCCGTCGAGATAAACGGGAAGCACCCGGACAACGCCGAGCGCGTGCGGGCGCTCTCCGAATCGCTCGACGTCCCGGTCGTCGGCGGCAGCGACGCCCACTACCCCTTCGAGGTCGGGCGAACCGTGACCCGAATCGAAACGTCGGAGCTCACGCCGGAGAACGTGGTCACGGCGATCCGCGAGGGGGCAGTCGAGGTAGACGTTCGCGGCTCACGAGTCGACGACCTCATGCGAATAGGCTACGAGTACACGCACCGGTACCTGTGACCCGCCTAGGCGTGCGGCAGTGACCAGACCTCGAGTTCGTCCCCGGTGGTGACGTCGCGGGTCGCGACGCGGCCGAGAATCTCCGTAACGGTCGTTACGAGAGCATCGATGTCGAGACCCGGTTCGACGGTCTCGAGCTGTCCGGCTGCCAGTTCGGCACCGTCGCCGAGCGCGACTGTCGACTGATCGAATATCCCTCCGTCGGGGCGAATCTCCCGCAGGCGAGCGATCCCGTCGGCGTCGTAACCGGCGATAACGGCGGCGACGTCCGACTGGTCGGCCAGTCGCCCGGCGATCCGGGCTCGCTTGTCGATGTCCACCTCGTCGTCGGTTTGGAGACGGATCTGCCGAAGCTCCGCTTCCAGCTCCCGCCGGAACCGTTGGACGTCGGCCGGCTGCCCGACGGCCCCGACGCCCGACCCCTCGATCTGGAACACGCGCTCGACGTTCCGGCTCGTAACTGTGCCGTCGTCGGACGCCTGCTTGTCTCCGGCTATCGCGACGCCTCCCTCCGATGCGAGTGCGAGTACTGTGCTCATGGTCTCGTAGTGATTGGCCAGCTGTCACCGGAGCGGTGCATCCGCCGGTGGTGGACATCGACGCTCTGCCGTCGGGAAGTCGCATCCCCCCTCATTCGTACGCCTCCCCGACCCGTTCGTCGAAGCTCAGCCACGTCCCGAGCGTCAGTCCGTAAATGACGTGTCCCACGTGGAATATCACCGCTTCGTTCGGCTCGAGCTCCTCGTCGAGGAGATAGCGAAAGACGAATCGCGTCCCGAACGTCGAGAGGGCCAAGCCGTACGCGAGAGAGAGCCCGAGAACGCCGAGGCTGTGCTTCCGCTCGTCGTCGAACTCGAGCCCGTCGATCAGGACCCCGAACAGGCCACCCGCGGCGCCCCCGTACAGGAAGTGCAGGACGAGTCCCGTACCGAAATGCGTTTCCGGAGCACCGCCGCCGACGTATTTCGCCCAGAAGTCGGCAGTGGGCGGTAACGCACGGAAGACCGGAAATCGGTAGAGCGTCATGAGCACCGTGGCGATCAGGCCACCGACGACGCCTCGAACCAGACTCCGGAGGAGACGCGCTCCGGGAACGGAAGCCAGGCCGTGGGGCTCGTCCGAAACGTGAGCAGTCACGCGAACACATCTCTCGCCCGACGGAATAACCGTGCGCCCAATAGATATTGATTCCATGCGGTCAGGAGCGCGACGACGGGGTGAGCGTCGAGCGGCCCGAGCGTCCGTTATTCGGAGGGAGAGAGGTTCTCCCGGTTCGCGTCCGTGAGGACCGATGCAAGTGCAGGGGACTTCTCGGCCAGCCGCGGCGTGACGTAGACCAACCCGCCGATGACGACGGCGGTGGCGATCAGCCCGCCGACCGGACCGACTCGCTTGCTCGCCAGCTTCCAGACCGTCCACGCGGTCCCGAGGAGTTGTATGGATACCATCGGATTACACCCCGGGGACTCCGAAGGCGCCGATTCCGAGATCGAGGAACCCGTTCAGGACGAAGAGGATCACGAGCGCGGAAATCCACGCGAGGATGCCGATGAGCGCCGCCTTGAGCCATCCGCCCGGATACCGCCAGTTGATGACGGCGATCCACACGATCAGGGCGATGATGGGGCCGAAAAGCGGAATCCACACCGTCAGCGCCCACGCGAGGGCACCGACAAACGCGGTGACGACGGCGTGGCTGAAGTCGTCGGCGTCCACGATCACGCGGGCGCTGATATAGATCGCGAGCCCTCCGACGAGGAGGGCCACGAGGAATGCTACTAGCGAACCGACTAATCCTACTGTCACACCTACTCTTCGCCGACAAGGGTCAATAGCGCTGGGCCAACGTGTATTGGGTCGCGCCGTGTCGCCGCTGGGGTCCGGGGCGAGGCGGAGCGGACCGTCGCGTCACGACCCCTTCGGCTCAAGCGCCGGAGCCGTGGGCGATACCTCCGAGCCGCCCCAGCGCACCGTCGGTATTCGCCTACGGGCGGTCGCGGAAGAGCGCGAGATGGCGGAGAGCCATTCGGTTCTCGATCCCGCCTGCGAGGGCGCCGGAGAGCACGCCCAGCGTGCTGATGAAGCCGCCGACGCGGACGAGGTCGACCAGTCCGACGCTGGGGTCCTCGAGGCTCGGCCAGTTCGTCATCAGGTTCGGCGGGAAGACCACGAGCTCGATCAGGAGCATGATCGACCCGACGAGGACGAAGAGGCCCATCATCGCGACGACGAGGATGAAGAACACCGTCACGTTCACCAGTGCCATGTGTTCGGTGATCACCTGGCTGCGCTCGCGCGGGAAGGACAGCCGCTGGACGGACAGGAGATGGAACGCGGCGGCGATGATACTCAAAATGGCGAACATCGCGGTCGTGCGGTTGGTCAGGTTCAGGCCGACGTCCCACGCCTCGGCACTGAAGACGAGGATGATCGTCGGCGTCACCGCGGCCGTGGAGAGGCGCGGAAGCGAGAACGGAAGCAGCGGCGCACGGCTCTGCAGCAGCGTCGAGACGACGGTTCGCGGGTTTCGAGCGAGGCTCAGCGCGTGAAACGCCAGCCGCCGAAGGCGACCCCGTGAGACGTCGGCTTCGGGAATGCGAGTGGCGACCTTCCGAAGGTGTCGCGTGATGTCCGCGTCGAACGGGGGGACGCTCCGCCGGGAGGGATCGAACGAGAACGGTGCCATCACTCCGCCGTCGTCGTGGTCCGCGCCGAACACGTGGCCGAGGAGGTGCACGAGGAGGGTCGCGGCGTTCCACCGGACGGCGGCCGAATCGAGCGCGTGGACCGTCTCCCGGCCCGGCCGCCGAAGGAGTCGTCGGGTCGACACGACGACGACGCGCGAGACAGGGGACGCGAGTCCCTCGACGGAGCGCTTCTCGCGAGTGGTCAGAGGGACGTCGGTCACGACGACGACGAGGTCGAACGGGCGTTTCACCATGTGAAGCGCGGCTTCGTCGAGGAACTCGGACGGTCGCCTGGGAGCGGCGTCGGCGAGCGGGTCCGGCTCCGCGCAATCGACTTGCCAGGCCGCGTCCGTGGCCGCCGCCAGCTCGTCGACGCCGTCGTGGGCCATTCGCTCGGCGAACGAACGGAGCGGCTCGACGTCCGCCGTCGGCGAGTGCGCGATGAGGACCCCGACGTCGATCTGCGGCGTCGATTCGTCGCCGGGCCGGTCCTCCGCCGTCAGGGAGTCGGGCCGCACGGCCTCGTCACCGTCACGCATCGAACCCCTGGAGGAGTCTCGATCGACGTCGGGACGCTCGAAGTTCGATGACTGAGCGTCGTCTACCATGTGCCCGTGTCAGAGATACGCATCGTCCCACTCGTCGGCCAGATGGGTGTTGCCGCAGTTCCCGCATTCGAGCCGGTCGAGCCCGTCTGTGGAGACGTTCGTACTGCCGCACTCCGAGCAGAAGTACCCGTACGGTTCCGCCTCGTCTTCGGCGCTGTACACCCTGAAGAAGGGGGCCTCACTGCCGGGAACGCTCTCGTCGTGATCGACGGGTCGGTCAGCGCCGTCGGCCGTGACGGACTCCGGGACAGTGACGCTCGGTTCGTTCGACGTCTCGGTCGATTGGCCGGCCGTGAACAGGGTGACCGCGAACTTCTCCCCGCCGATCAGCAGTTGATCGTGGTCGTCCTGTTTGAGTCCGAACTTCTCGAGGAACTCGCCCCCCTCGACGGCCTCGTCGAGCACGGAGGCGGCGATCGGCTCTTCGTCGAACCGGTCGCGAACGCGCTCGATCAGCGCCGTGGCGATGCCTCTGCCGCGGGCCGTGGGATCCACGTGGAGCCACCGGATCGTCGCTTCCGTTCCGACGCCGACGGTGACGAATCCGCGGACGGCTTCCGTGCCGTCGACCGTCTCCTCGGCGACGAACACCTCCGTATCAGCGTCCGTGAACAGGTCGTCTAGCGACGTGTCATCGAACTCCTCTTCGATTATGGTCTCGATCTGGTCCGGACTGAGCGAGTACGACGATCGAAACGAGTCGTTCGCGATTGTTCTGATTGCTTCTCGGTCGTCTGACGCTGCCGGGCGAACGTTCATGTGAGTTACTCCAATTGAATTTGCGTGCGTCGGTCGTAAGTGTACGTCGACACGTCGAACCCTCGCTCTGAAAAAACGGGTCCAGCGGGACACGTAGACCAGTGAAGGCCCAGTGGGCGGCGCTACCTGCTCAGGTGAATCTCTTTGTCAGAGACGGTGTCGATGCTCGACGTGTTGAGCACGTAGTCCTCGTCGTCGTCCTCGCCCCAGCCCAGTTTGGATCGGATCGTGTCGGTCAGTCCTGGGTCGGGATCGACGTGTGCTCTGCCGTGCTCAACCTTCACTACGCGGCCGATTTGATTCCCGTCAGCATTAATTACCTCTTTGCCCTCATCAGCCTCTGTCAGTGTCACATTGTCTTCCATCGCACTGCATTCAAGGCCACTTTCGAGTCTAAGGGTTCTGCTTGCCTATGACGGGTGTATATACGTGACCGGGCGTCTCTGTCGAGCGGAATACCGGCTGCTGTCGGCGTTAGAGGCCCCGATCAGTGCGTTTAGAGTCGGAAGAAGCGGGTTCGAGTGCAGACGCGACGCCGCGGTCTAGAACGACTGCGTCTCGGCGGAGTCGTCATCGTCTTCGGCGTTTCCGCCCCGGTCGCTGTAATGCTCTCGGCCGACCGCTTCGTCGCCGACCATATTGAGGATGGCCTGCTGGACGCCTTCCTTATCTTCGTACTCCTGCTCCGTGTCCTCGGAGAGGATCTCGCGCACCGCGACCTGGTCGTCGATGAGGCCGAGTTCGCGATCACCGTATCGACTGAGGAGCGTCTCGTGGGACAGCGGGTACGACTCCTCCTCGAGATCGTTGGCGAGGTCACCGAATTCGATGCCGGACTCTCGGGTATTGTCTGGCTCGTCTGCCATAGTCCCCCTTCAAGAATCAGGGCGGAAAAGCTTCTGCTGGCATATGCAAGGGAGTATATGACTGTTTAATAGGAGAGCGGCTCGGCGGTTCGAAACTGACGGGTTCGTCGACGGGGCCGGCTCGTCGCTTGTTGACACCGCCCGACGGTCGACGATAGGTTGGATTCCACACATATTGGCCGCAGGTTGATGAGACGAACCCTCCTCACCACGGCTATGGACGCCCGAGACCAGATTCAGAGCGTGGCGATCGAGCCGGGAGAGCTGGTGTACGACAGGAGCAATCAAGTGGTGGGACGGGTGAGCGGCTTCACCGACGAGGGGTTCGAGGTCGAGGTGATAACTGACGATGAGAGCGAGGTCGAGGAGATGCCGGGGAAGGAGTTCGGCGAGGGATACCTGATGTGGCGGTGTGGCGAATGCGGAGAGATGGACCAGCTGGAGGACGGGCTGCCGGAATCGTGCCCGAACTGTGGCGCTCCGAAAGAAGAGATCTCCGCCGTCGAAGAGGACTGATCGATCCGCGCTGGCGGCAAGAAGCGAGCCGACTCCGCCGGCAGCAGGACGCGAGCCGACTCCGCCGGCGACGGAGACTGAACGTGAACCCGTCCACGCGTGGGCCGTGGGCGAGACCTCATCCGGGGACGACCGTCGAGAACAGCTCGATTCGGGAACGATCGCCAGACGAGGGCTCGATTCGACCGCTGCGATAGCGATTTTTCACGCGCGATAAGCTTCCCCGAATCTCATTAGCAAATTTATAGTTAATAAGGCGCGTCTCGTGGACGAACGTGAAACATGACTGCAGTCAAGATAATCAAAGTGCTGGGAACCTCGTCCGAGTCGTGGGAGGCCGCAGCTCACGAGGCGGTCGCCGAGGCGAGCAAGAGCGTCGACAACATCAGGGGTATCGAAATCCACGACCAAACGGCGACCGTCGAAGACGACTCGATCACCGAGTACAAGACCACGGTCGAGGTAGCGTTCGCGGTTCGGGACTCGGAGCAGTAAGCCGGCCTTCGGCTGCCGGCGTTCGCGCGACGCAGCAACACGGGTGTTTATGCGTATTCTCGGTGTGTGTTCGGCATGACCAACGAGCCTCGGGTAGCGAGTTCCGTACGCGATTCCGAGACGGGACGGGAGCGAGTGACAGAGTGGATACTCCTCAACGGAGACCGTCGAGTCGTCGCGGGGTGTCTCGTCGTGCTCATCATCGGCCTCATGTGGACGCTCGTCGCTGCCGGCGTCTTGGCGGTGGGGCCGGGGAGTTCCGTGGCGAGCGTTTTCGGAAGCGGCCTCACTTCGGGGATCGTCACGCTGCTGACGATCGCCCTCTCGATCAACCAGCTCGTCCTCTCGCGCGTGTTCGGATCGATCAACGTGTTGGAAGACAGGCTCCGGGGATCACGAGACCTGCGGCAGACCGTCGAAGCGATCGCCGACGTGCCGTCGAGCCCCAACGACCCTGCAGACTTTCTCTCGCTGATCGCCACGACGCTCACTGACCGCGCCGAGGGAGTGGTAGCCGCCGGCGGCGAGACCGACTGGGACCCACCGGCGAAGCTCGAACGCGCGCTCCGCGACCTCGCCGCCTACGGCGAGAGTCTCGATGCGCATCTCGAATCCCACGCGCAGGTGAACACCGTCCTCGACGTCATCTTGGGAACCGAGTACGCGCGGAACATACGCGCAGTCGAACACCTGCAGAACGAGTACGCGGCGTCTGTCCCCGAGAAGATCGGGGAGGAGTTCGAGGCTATCGAGGCGCTGCTCGAGTCCATCGCCGTCGTCCGGCAGTTCTACAAAACGATCGCCGTCCAGCAGGACCTCGCCAGGCTCTCGCGTCTGCTGGTCTACTCGGGGATAACTGCCCTGCTGGCCACGATCACCGTGGCGCTCATGTATCGGACGAGTTCCGTCACGCTGCCGATCCAGGTGCTTCCCGTCGTCGTGAGTGTCGCAATCGGGATCGTCGCCGCCCCGCTGGCGCTGTTCGTCGCGTACATTCTCCGGGCGGCGACCATCGCTCGACAGACCGTCTCCGTTGGTCCGTTCATCCCGCCCATCAACTAAATGTGAAACGGATGACATTGATCGGCGGCTGTGGTGGAAACCGGAAAAATCCGACGGCAGAGGCAGAACGCTACGCCGGCCTGTCCGGTGCGGGAACTGGGGCTCCGCTCGGCCCATCGCGTCGTCCCTTACAGTGGTTGGAGGTGATTCCGGGATGCGACGTAATCCGGTCCCTCCCGAGCGTCAGTCTAAGATTATAGGCAGAGGGTTCACGCATCTATCCTCGGTACCCCTTATCGGAGACAAAACATGTCCGAGATAACGGGGGAAGCCAGCGTCCGGGTAGAGGTGCCAGGCGATCGTCCGCTGGTCGTTAACATGGGGACGGAATCCGTCGACGACGTGTACAGTGTCATGGCAAACGAACACCGCCGCCACGCGCTTGCCGTGATCGCGAGGGAGCCTGAGGCGATGAACGTCTCGCGGCTCGTGGAGCAGGTGGCAGACCGGCTGAAACCGGAGCCCACGGAGGCGGCGTCCGACCGGTCGTTACGGGAACTGCGCGTGTCGCTGCACCACCAGCACCTACCGAAGATGGTTTCGGCTGGGCTGGTCGAATACGACGCCGAGAATCGGACCGTCAAGCCAACGTCGGCAATCGTAACCTAAGCTATGTACACACTCACCACAGGTGTCGAAATGGAGCTGTGGGTCGTCGACGAGGCGGGACGCTTGTGCGACGGAACGGACATCACCCGCGCACATCAGCGGATAGAGCCCGAGTTCATCGACCCGCTCATCGAAGTGAAAACGGGACCGCACTCCAGCGAACGTGCCCTGCGGCACGACCTTCAGTCGGTACTCCGAACGGCGATGTCGGCGGCCGTAGCCGAAGGGAAGCGGCTCGTTCCACTCGGGACGCCGTTGACCGCCTCGGACGCCGCAGCGAACTGCGAGCGCGGCCGGGCGTTCGAAGCCATCTACGGAAGCGGCGTCGAAAGCGCGAAGAACTGTGCCGGAACGCACATCCACTTCGAGCAGAGGGACGTCGTCGACCAGCTCAACCTCCTGACCGCGCTCGATCCGGCGCTCGCGTTGGTGAGCTCCTCACCGTACTACGACGGGACGCGCGGCGCGAACTCGTCGCGTGCACTCGCGTATCGAACGGATTGCGGCGCCGAGTTCCGCTGTTTCACCGACCTGTGGGACTACGCCGACAGCCTCGCAGGATGGCGAGACCGTGTCGCGCAGAAGTACAGGCGGTTCAAGCGCCTGGCCGCCGACAACGGGGTGTCTCACGAGACGGTCGAGGACCTGTTCACGCCGGAGAACACGGTGTTGAACCCCGTCCGGCTTCGTGAGTGCCAGCCGACGGTCGAGTGGCGGGCACCGGACGCGACGCTCCCCAGCCAGGTCGTCCAGCTCGCGACGGACGTCGAGCGGCTCGTCTCGTACACGCAGTCGGCGTCGATCGAGTACGGAGCCACGGAGGTCCGCGAAGATAGCATCCGGCTCCCGGAGTTCGAGACCCTGCGGAATCTGAGCTGGGAGGCGATCAGGTCGGGACTGGAATCCCCGCAGGTCAGGTCCTATCTTCGGGACATGGGGTTCAATCCCTCGGCGTACGACCCGATTTCGCCGACCATCCGCGGACCACCGGAGCTCAGCGAGTCGACGGCGCGAACGCTCCGATTGCAACAGGCTGGACGACTTCGAGCGGACGTCGAGAAACTGACCCCCGAAGCGCCGCAGTATTTGAAATTCCCGGGGTGAGCCGGCAGGTGCCGCCGCGGCGACGACCGCCCGTTGTGCGGTCCCGTCGAATTTTTCGTTCCGTTCTCAGTGGGAGCACAAGTCGGGGGTCGCTGAACGGAAAGGGTCGTGACCCTTCGACCGATCCCGGTTATTCGCTATCCTGATCGAGAGGTGGGTCCGAACACGCCGAGGGGAGGAACCCGGGACCGAGCGTCTCGACGAGCTCGGTCGTGGAGCCGTCGAGCGTCACGACCGCGGTCGGCGCAAACGTGCCGCCGAACCGCGCCTGTTGCTCCTCGCGTGAGAGGTCGCCGACGCCGGTGAGCGACGTTTCCCCGAGACCGAAGTAGTTGAAATAACTTATAACAGCGATCTTGTCGTCGTCGTACGGCACCGGCATCCACGAGTACGTTTGGAACGGTTCGTCTGGGGGGTTCGCCAAGACGAGTCCGCTGTCGTTGAGGGGCTCGTACTCACCGTGTAACGAGTCGGCGACGAAGCCGTACATCCCGTCGGGACCCTCGAGACCGGCCGCGAAGGTGAATTTGTGACTATCGAAGAACAAGTAGTACCGGTCGTTGGCGACCACGACGTTCCCTCGTTCGAGCTGTTGATTGACACACGTCGCCTCGAGCAGCGGCGGGCGCAGTTCCCACTCGCTCATGTCGTCGTCCGCCGTTGACACGGCGATGCCGACGTTACCGTTGAACTCCGCTCCCGTCGCGGCCACGCCGCTTCGGTAGTCGCCGGAGTCGAGTTCCTGTGCCTCGCAGTCCGTCTGTCCCTCCTCGATCGGGGAGTTCCCCTCGAAGATCAGATACTGGCACCCTGTCGCCGGATCCTCGAAGTACCAGGGGTCGCGGAACGCGTAGATAATCCCGTCACCGGCTTGTTCCTGCGTCTGATAGTACTCGCCGTCGGCGGTGAGGATGATCTCGTGCTCCCACATTCCCTCGATGTCGACGCCCGACGTGGTCGTCTCGACGGTTGCCCCTTCCGCGAGCGCGAGGCGCTGTTCGTACGTGATATCGACGTCGTCTCCCCGCGGGTCGTTCGGGTTCCCGTCCCGCCCGGTCGCGGTGTAAAACATGAACATCTCCTCGGTCTCTTGGTCGTAGACGGCCGAGGCGGCCCACTGTCGATTGCCTTTCGCCGTCCCGGGGACGAAGACGGGCCCACCGAGCCGCCAATCCTGTCCATCACGGGAGTAAAAGAACCTGATTTCGGCGATGTCGTGACGTTTGCCCGGGAGGACCTCGTCGGGCGCCGTCAGCGCGAACTGGACCGACCAGCCGTCGATGCAGGCGACGGATCCGTCACGGTTACGGAGCGGCCACGTGTCCCAGACGTGGAGCCCGGGTGCGACCTCGTTAATTTCCTCGATGACGGGCACGGTGTTCGCGTCCGTCTGTTCGATCTGAGCGGCCGCGTCGACCGACCACGCCGGAATCGATGCGTCTGCCCCGCGGGGTCGGCAGGTTCCGGTGGCTTGCTCGTCATCGTCTCGCTGAGCTCGCGTGCCGTCCTGTGCGAGGGCTGAGCCGGCGAGTGCGGTCATCCCAACGCCCCCGGTGATTCTCAAGAGACTTCGCCGGGTCCGTGCGTTACCGCTCTGGCCAGCTGTGTTGGGGTCCATCGGTACAAAGTAAAAAGACGGCCAGGAATCTATGCACTCGGCTTTCACTCGCAAGCAGACTGACCAACGCCCTACCGAAGTGTAACATAATTCCGATGCCGAAACCCGCATCGAACGGAGGGCATACGAGCGAGGATGAGGGGAACGGGCTGCTGAAGACAGCAGATTCTGGAAGTGCGACGTGGTCAGTATTCGAAGTCGTTTGCGACTAGTTTTCGCCAGCGGCGTTGCCGATGTCGATAGAAGAGCGCGGCGAACAGCCAGATGACGGGCGTCAACACGCCGGCGTTCACCTCTATCTCGTCTGTGTAGACGGTTTTCCCGTCGGGCGTTTCACGGATCGAGATCAGGTGGTCCCAGACCGAAACGAGTTGACCAGTTCCGTCATCGCGGAGTTGGTAGAACTGTCCTCCGTCGGCGTCGTCGACGCGCACCTTCGACGTGCGAATCGTCTGTTCCCCGAGCGGAATCAGCCCGAACAAACGCATCGCCACGCGATATTCGCCTTCGTCCCACTGCTCCGGAAACGACTCCGGCTCGACAGGCTCGACCACGACCAGCGGCGCAGCGACGTACACCAGCAGCTCGGGCCGTTGTAGTTCCGTCCAGACGCGTTCTGGGTTCGCGTCCAACAGCGTCGACATCGTGGCTTTCATTCGTGCCTGATTAGTGTGTGATACCCGATAACTGTTAGCGTGCACATCCGGGGACGAGATGCTCGCAGTCGCCCAGCGGTCTCGCGTACGAAGCACGAAAACGCCGATTCGGTGAAGGCTTCTGTGGCGGATCGGAGAGCGGAATCGACTCGGGATCAGGTCGTCGCGACCGCGTGAACTCGATCAAATACGGTCCTCAGCGTGTAGTAAGCACAGTCACACTTCCACTGGTCGCCCGCGGCGAACATTCACCAAACAGTGACACTCCGGGCGTCCGTTTTGATTAATCCAGGGGTACAAAAAATAAGAGTATAATATTCCGTCGGGTAAGACTGGTTACAGGTGTTAATTTCCACCCTACGAGCGGTGCGGAACGGAACGAACGCATACGCTGCTTATATTAAAACCCCTCCGCGGAGAGTGGGTGTCTATGGAGACTGTTGTAGTGGCCACTGTTCCTATCGAGCAGTTCGTTCTTGAAGAAACTATCGAGCGGATCTCGGACGTGGAATTCGAGTTCGTTCGCTTCGCCATCCACAGTTCCGAGTGCACGATGCCATTCCTCTGGGCGTCAACGAGCCAGCCAGACGAGCTGGACGCGGCCCTACAGGAGGATTCGTCCGTCGAGCGCGTGCGCCGTCTGTCAATGGGCGACGCGCGTGACCTGTACTCGGTCGAGTGGACGGCGTCCGCGGCGTGTCGCATCGACAAATTCGCCGAGACCGACGGCTCGGTCCTCGAGGTCCGAGGGACGTCCGACCAGTGGGAGTTTCGGATCCTGTTCTCCGATCGCGAGACGGCATCGGAGACGTTTCAGACGTGGTGTGACGACGACATCGGTCCGTCTCTCTCCCGTATCGGCAATCTTTCCTGTCGGCAGGGCAGCAAAGGGGGGCTGTCGGCGACGCAACACAGCACCATCGCGCAAGCGTTCGAGACGAATTACTACAGCGTCCCACGGGGCACGACGCTGGAGGAGTTGGCGACGGGTTTCGACGTGTCTCACCAAGCCGTCTCCGAACGCCTTCGCCGAGGTCACTGCCACCTCGTTGAACAGATGCTCTCGGAGTCGCCGGGCGGCGTGGAGAATAAACCGTGAGTATCGCATTGCCCCGTTACCGGAGAGTGAAGCGGTTCCGCGTAGCGGTGCAGTCGGCCGACTCGCCGGCTGTCCGAGGTACCCGGTCCACCGTTCGACGGACGACAGATCTGAGGGGAGTATCCGCGTGACTGACGTTCGGCCGTCCCCCGACGGTGCGCTTCTCGTGAACGCGGAGGGCACCACCGAATGAGGGCACAACTCACCCACGCAGTCGAAAACGCTGCTCAGATCGTGCGAGGCATCGTTCACGAATCTCGCGTCAAGAACGTCCCGTTCATGGCGGGGAGCATCGCCTATTCGGCGTTCGTCTCACTGCTTCCGCTCGTGCTCCTGTTGATGATCGCGGCGGCCGTAGTCGGCGGCGAATCCCTGGCCAGTCGCGTGCAGGTCGTCACGGAGAACTACCTCTCGCCGAGCGGGCAATCGCTGTTGGCAGACAGTATCGCCCAAGCCAGCAGTCAAGTGGGACTGTCGATTCTCGGGCTCGTCGTGCTCCTTTGGGGAGTGTTGAGAGTCTTTCGTGCGCTCGATACGGCGTTCTCAGCGATTTACGACACCCAGTTGAGGAACGACCTCCCCAATCAGTTCAAAGACGGGATCGTGGTGCTGGTGTCGCTGGCGATCGCGGTTCTCGTCGTGCTCGTCGCAGAGCTGGCCCTCCGTCTCGTTCCCAGCCTGCCATTTCCACAGCTGATCGGAGAGGTGTTCTTGATTGTTGCGCTCTCGATCGTGTTCGTTCCGATCTTCTACGTGTTCCCCGACGTGGATCTGTCGTTCAAGAGGGTCGTTCCGGGGGCGGTGTTCGCTGCCGTGGGATGGACGGTTCTCAACGCCGGGTTCGGCATCTACGTCGCGTACTCGTCGACCCAGGCCCTGTACGGTGTCATCGGTGGAGTGATTCTCCTCATCACGTTCCTCTACTTCGGAGCACTGATAATCCTGATCGGCGCGGTGACGAACGTCGTCCTCATGGGACGGCGCCCCGCCGTCGACGAGGCGCCGAACCCTCGGTGACCGCCGGCGGTGAACGGCGCCCAGCACCGATTTGCTACACATCGATAGAGGGGTGTGTAGGTGAGAGCACGGACGAACACATCGATAGGGGGGTCTCCGGGGAGGAGCAACCGGTTTGTTTTTATAAGCAGACGGGGTCGGTGGCGGGTCAACCGAGCAATCTTCATGCATCGATATACACCGTTTCAGAGCTTTTCTCCCCCGATCACATATCGATAGAGGTGTGTGTGCATCCGCGATGCGGCGCGTAGAGTGACAATACCGATCAATTGTGGACTGATAACAGACAGACTGTACACATCGATAGAGGGGTGTCTGCCGAGTCGTCGTGGTCAGTCCGAATCGGCTACGTCTGGTTCCGGATCTGTGCGTTGACGACGGATTGGACCTCGTCTTCGGAAACCATCTCCATCCGAGAGTCCTCGCGCAGCGTCTCGAGGATCGTTTCCGGCCGTTCACCGAACTGGAATTCGAGAAACATCCCCGAGCTGGGGCCGTGACTCCGGCGCTCGAAGTCGACGAGCGAGTACGTGGTCAGCTCCTTCATCTTATTGACGTACGTTTCTTGATGATACTGATCGGCGTCGATCGCGCCGGTCAGATACTGATACACGCGGTATCCCGTCGTGCTCCGCGCCGTCCCGTCGCTCGTCTGTGCGGCGACTGCCGCCGTCGCGTATAAGCAGAGTTTCTTCTGCGTGCTGATCCCGCGGACGACCTCGAGCACCCGATTCTTCTCGACTTTCGCCTGCGCGGCCCGCACGTGTTGCTCGCGAACGCGAGCGTCGCCCTCGCGCTCGGCGAGTTCACCGGCGACTCGCATGAGGTCGATCGCCTTCCGCGCGTCGCCGTGCGTCTGCGCTGCGAAGGCCGCCGCGAGCGGGATCACGTCGTCGTCGACGACGTCGTCGTGAAACGCGTCTTGCCGGCGCCGGAGGATCGCCTGGAGCTGATTCGCGTCGTAATCGTCGAAATGGACGTCCTCCGGGGTGAACGAACTGATCGCACGGCTCCCCACGGACTCCATCATCTTCGTATCGTTCGAGATCGCCACGACCGAGATGTACGCGTTCAGTTCGTCGTTCGCGCCGGCCCGTGAGAGCTGATATAGGAGCCGAGAAAACGCGGGCTCCTGCTTATCCCGCCGTCCGACGAGCATGTCCAATTCGTCGAGGACGAACACGGCGGAATCGAAGTGCTCGTTCACGATCCGATAGAGTTCGTCCCACTTCTCTTTCGTCGCGACCCCGTGTTTCGGAACCCGGACGTCGACGCCGGCCTCGTCGGCGGCCTGTTGAGCGAGCTCGTAGACTGCGACTCCGAGGGTGTCCAAATCTTGGCAGTTCACTTCGATGGTTCCGAACCGGATGTCTCGCGAGTCGCATATCCGACTGATGTTGTTACAGACCGCCTTCGTGATGAGCGACTTCCCCGTCCCGGACGGCCCGTAGAGGAACAGGTTCGGCGGGCGGTTGTCTCCGAGCGCGACGCGGAGCATTTTCGTGACTTCCTGCAGCTGCGCGTCGCGACCCACGATGCGGTCTTCCTCGACGACGAAATTGGGATCGAGCAGCGAGCGTTCACGGATGAGTCCCTTCTGCTCGTCGAACTCGAGGAGCATCTCCTCGATCGACTGCGGAGAGCCCTCGACTGTCCCGCCGGACGACTGGCCGTCGTCGGCTGAGATGCCGTTGTCGGCCGGCTGGCCGTCGTCGGACGACTGGTCGTTGTCGGACGACCGGTTGTCATCGGACGCGGGAGATGACAAGGAGTCTCGTGACGACTCAGATTGAGCCGCACTCGGAAGATCGGTTTGAGCCGTAGTCTCACCCTCCTTCGATCCCGAGTCGTCAGCGAGATCATCGGAGTCGTCAGTACCCATACGTCGGGAGACACCGGCCGGTATGAAAAAGGTTCGCACCTCTATCGAAGTGTGATTCGCCGGTATAGATTGAACACCGGTTTTATTATGCCGGTATCGTCGATTACCGAGAGCGAGTCCGCTAACGGTTGACGATGTGTTTTCGGTCGTGGAGTCGGAGAGACACACACCCCTCTATCGATGTGTTCGATGTCTTCGGTGGGTGGGGGGTCAGTCGGTCGCCTCGAGGCGGGGGAACGCCGTGAGACGGCCGAAACGCCACGAAATCCACGTTACACCCACCTCATTGGCGGTTCTAGCGCCTTCTCTTCTTCTTCTCTTCTTTCATTCTTCTAACAAACAACACACACACCCCTCTATCGATGTGTTCGATGTGTTTGGCTCCCGTCTTATTGTTGCTCTGTAGACAACGGAAATTCCGTCGCTCAATTTTCGGCTAAGCGGGTATATACAGGTCTCTACCGCCGTTCTATCCGAAAATACGACAACACTCACAATCTTCGACACTTTCGCCCCTCGTGTCGCCGATAGATGGAACACATCGATAGAGGGGTGTGTGTTCACCCTCGACCAGCGTCGCTGACGAGGGGCGACTGCGGCTATTAACTGAAACTCCGGCTATCGAGTGAAACTCCAGCTATCAAGTGGATTTCCGGGTATCGATTGAGTCCGACTACATTTTCAACGTGACACCGGTGTTCGCGGGGAACACATCGAGAGCTCGTAGCGAACACATCGATAGAGGGGTGTCTCCGGGTAGTCTCTCTCGAATCGAGACCGTCACGATCTGCACCTTTTCGTTCGGGTCCTGCGCGTTCTCGTCTGGACCCTGCGCATTCTCGTTCAGATCCTGCACGTTCTCGTTCGCATCCTTCGACATCACCTCACTCGACGCCTGAACCGCGGACTCGTCGTACAGTCCGGGAGTTCGTCGTACGATACGTCCTTCGCGAATATTAACCAACACGCGGAGAGAGTACGGGAAATTGTTGGTTAAGATCCGAGAAACCGTCGACACAACTACCGTCTCTGAGTTGCAAAACGACAGCCAATGACGGCTGTCGTTCGTCTTTTCGTTCGTCATCGCTCGGCTGTGTTCTGTCGTCGACGCAGCAGTGATGCTCTGTCGGCCCCAGATTCGCTTGACGTTCTTCTCGGGGAGTTCCGTTCCGATTCAGAAGATCCAACGGAAGTTGCGTGGCGGACGCTTCGCGAAGAAACGACGACTGCGGATTTCACGTTGCTTCGATCCGGCGAGCCGCTATCGATATCCGACGGCGCGACCGACCACACGGTGTTCTCATTCCTGTTCGAGGCGACCGGACACGACGATCCGCTGCCCGAACTCGCAGCTGAGGGCGAGTGGATCGCGCCGACGGCGCTGCTGGATCGCGACACCGCTCCGGGTCTGTGGCAGAGCTACCGACGTGTGGCCCCCGACGTCGAAACCATTCGCGCCGACGCCACCCACGGGGCCACGTGGCTCTCTCTCCGTGCGCTCGAAGTCCTTCGCGATACTGCCGGGGAGATCGCGTTCGGAGCGGCCGACGGTGGCCTGGAGCGAGTCAGAACCACCGCGCGAGAACTGCGAACCGCCCGTCCGAGCATGGTCGTCATTCGGAATCGCATCGATCGGACGATGAGTGCGGCACCCGCGACACCCCGCGCAGTCCACGACCGTTCGGTAGACACGATCACCGCCGCTCTCGATGCCGACCAGCGAGCAGCCGAGGCGGCGGCGAACACGATCGCCGACCGTAGCGGATCCGTCGCCACGCTGTCGCGGTCGGGAACTGTGGCCGAAACACTCCGCCAGAGTGGCCGCTCCGTGCTCGTCGGTGAGTCACGGCCGGCACGTGAGGGCGTTGACACAGCGGAGGAGCTGGCCGCCGCCGGACTCGACGTGACACTCACGACCGACGCCGCACTTCCGGGACGGCTTCGGGAGGAGGACGTCTCGTGCGTTCTCTTCGGCGCCGATCGAATCCTGTCGAGCAGCGACGTGGTGAACAAGGTCGGTTCGTACCCGCTCGCGGTAGCGGCACTCGACAACGACATCCCGGTCTTCGTCGTCGCCACAATGGACAAAATCACGGACACGGACGAGTTGGTGTCGGAGTCGGGAGTCTCGGCCGACGTGTACGACGGTGAGTGTGCCGTCACGGTTTCGAACCCGATTTTCGAACGGGTTCCGGCCGATCTGATCGACGGCATCGTGACTGAAGACGGGGTTCTCGACGCTGCGGCGATCGCACGGCGAGCCGACAGCCATCGGTCGATGTCATCGTGGACTGCGAGCTCGAACCCCGACGACGCAGACGAGTAGCCGGATAGACCTCCGGAAGTACCGCCAGGGGGCGGGGAATCATCGACGACGACGTTGGACCGATTCTCTCCGCGGTAGCGGTTTCTCACTGCGGTTTCGGCTGGATATTCCTCCCCAACAAGTTGAAATCGTCGCGGGTGACATCCTCGTGTTGAATGCAGAGAGCGGATTCGGGGGGATCAGCACGGTCGATTCGTCAATACTGCTCAAACAACTGAGGCGCATGCGAGTCCCTCGAACACCTCACGAAATAATATGAGATCATCGAGCGTTTTGTAAGGAAATAAAATTCAGTTGAACGCTTTGTGAAGGAGCGGGTAACACTTGTGTTATATACCGGTATGGCTCGAATCTCGAGGTGGGTCAGGGATTGCCTCTGACATTCCGGAACTGCTCCACGTTCCGGACGGAGTCCCCGATCCATTTTCTCTAGCCGCGATCGCAGACGTTGAGACACCTGACAGCCCGGACGTGACCTTCGACCTGGCGGAATTGACCACCGCATCCCTCGAGTGGATACTCGCGGAAACCACCGGATCGTACGCATATGGACTAATCGGCAGCGAGGCGCACGAGCGTTCTGATCCCACCGGTTATTAACACGGTGGCGCACGAAATTTGAAGACCATGTCTGAAGACGAAGTCGACGCGGAGAGCACGGAGAACGGCCGAAGCGTAGGTGAACGGATAGCCGGAGACCTTTCGACGTACGTCTCGCTCACGGGTGATTATTACCGCGGGGAAATCGACCGGGCGACCACCTGGAGGGCGCGGCTGGATCAGACGACGAACTGGGCAGTCGTTATCGTCGCGGCGGTGCTCACTTGGGCATTTTCGGGAGATAACCGGCCCCACTACGTCATCCTCATCGGCGTAATCGGCGTGACCGCGTTTCTCCTGATGGAAGCCAACCGGTATCGGGAGTACGACGCGTGGCGCCATCGCGTCCGAAAGCTCCAGAAGAACCTGTTCGCCGAGACGTTCTCGCCGGGGCATTCTCCCGACGCCGATTGGCAGGACGAGCTGGGAGAGGAACTTCGTGAGCCGGCGATCGAGATCTCCTTTCGCGGCGCCTTGCATCATCGACTCCGTCGATCCTATCTCGCGTTACTCTCCATCCTCTTGTTGGCGTGGGCGGCGCGCGTCACCGCCTACCAGCCGGAGGAGTCGTGGATGGAAACAGCGTCGATTCTGGGGTTCCCCGGGGAGGCGGTCGGCGGCATCGTCGTCGTGTTCTTTGCCGTCCTCGTCGCTCTCACGTTGTGGTCCGCCCGAGAGGACCGGACACGCGAGTTCCAAGTGTGAACTCTCACGCGGTCACGTCACGAAGAGGTCCAGTCGTCGACGTCGGGATCCGGAGCGCGTCAGGGCCTCACGTCAATCGCGGCGAGTCCGCCGGCGTCGGTCAGACCGTGGACGAGGGCGGGACGGGTGAGGTGGCACGGTCGCTCGCAGGGGGTGATAGACGAGACTGTACTCGCTTTCAGGTGTCTGAAACGTCTGTCTGCAGGGCTAATTCGAGGAGTGATTCGACGAGTTCATCACCGTTGTATCGGACCGTCTCAGAACGGGCGTCGAAGTCGAGCGCACCGAGTGCGGCCAGTTTGGGAAGGTGGGTGTGGTGGAGGGCGATTGCGAGCTCGTCACGGTCGTCTGGCGTCGGGTCCTGCTCCTGGAGGTGCCGCGCCACCTCACTGACCGACACGTGATCCGACTCGGCTTCCCGCAGGAAGTGAATGATACACCGGCGCTCGTACTGATCTAACAGCGCGAATCGTCGGTTGATTTCCCCGGTAGTATAATCTTGCATTGTCGCATCTCGTAGTAACTCTAACATCTATTCGTATAAAGTATTGCTTTAATTGACACTTCCACGGGACGGCCAGAAGGCGCCCTCCTGGTGGACGAACAAGCCGAAACGAGGCTAGCACCCGACCGAAATATCAGCGGAGACGTCCTCGGCTTTGTGAACCGAGAGGGGCCCTCGTACTGCGACGGCCTCCGAACTCAGCAGACGAGTCATCGAACGGCGGTCTAGAGTCGGACCCGGGAGAAAGGTGCCGCCGGCGCTACCGGGACTGACCAGGCGGGGAGAGAAACTTCACGTCGGCGTTCTCCCTGACCTCCGGTGGACATCCTTTCTTCCCCGTCTCGTCTACCGTGTGGATCATCGCTACCAGTTTCTCGGTCCCCGACGTCGCCGGAACATCCGTCAGCGGGACCTTTACTCCTCCATAGTGGCCGGGTTCGAGGACGTCTGTTTCGCCGTAGATCTCGTGATCTCTCGGACACCTCGACTCCGACGTGCCGGCCATGTCGTGTGAGTCGTGTACCATCACGAAGCCGCGCTCGGGGAGGTCCGCGCGGGCGACGAGCACGCTCGGTTCACCGGCGCTCAGGCGGCGCGTCTGTCTGTTGAACTCGATGCGGAACTCGTCCGGATCGTGACGGGCGTTCGCTGTTCCGGTCCCGATCGCAAGCGCGACACCAGCCCCCGACACGGTTTTCAGTAGCTGTCGACGTCGAATCAGACTCTCTCTCATGGTACTCCCCCACAATGTGGGGCGTGATTATTGTTATCAAAGCAACATATAGTTTGCGTACGGTTTGACCACGCTCGCTCCTCTGATCCTCGACCGCTGGCTCGCCTTCCAGAAGTTCGCGAAACCGTATCGGGTTCCGAAATCGATGGTAATAGGCCCACGGACCCGTACCGTGCAGTGTGAACACAGCTACCGATTACCGCGCCGGACTCCGCACCCAGCGCGAAGAAATCGAAAACGAACGGCTCCCCGTCGACGGGTCGTTTCCGGACTGGCTCACCGGGGATCTCGTCGGGAACGGCCCGGGGCAGTTCGAGGCCGGCGACACGCGGCTGCGTCACTGGTTCGACCCGCTCGCAATGCTGCGCCGGTTCCGGATCGACGACGACGGGGTGACGTACGCGAATCGATTCGTCAGGAGCCGCGACTACGAGTTCGCGGAACGCAACGGCGGCGTCCGGACCCCGTTTCCGGGGACGCCGCCCGACCGTCCCGTCTGGACGCGGATCCGGCAGGTCCTCGACGGGACGTTCCCCGACAACCCCGTTATCGGTGTCCAGCGGTTCGGGGACGAGTTCGCGGCGATAACGGAGTCACCGACGGCGCTGACGTTCGATCCCGACACGCTCGAAACGACGGGCCGAAGGGACCTCACTGCGGGGCTCGACAGCGACCTCACACTCGCTCACGTTCATTACGACCACGGCGAAGGCGTGTTCTATAACCTCGGCGTTTCATACGGTCGCGAGACGGTGTATACGCTGTTTCGACGGCCGGCGGACGGCGGTACGCCGACGCCGCTGACGCGACTCCGCTTCGACGAGGCGCCCTACATCCACTCGTTCGCGCTGACCGACCGGTTCGCCGTCGTCACGGTGAACGCGTTCGGTCTGGACACGACTCACCTCCTCCGAGGCGCGGTGACGAAGGAGACGTTCCTCGACGCGTTCCGACCGCTCGACGCGCCGATGCGGTTCGTCGTCCTCGACCGCTCGACGGGCGAGCACGAGACGACGGTGACGGCACCGCCGGCGTTCGTGTACCACCACGCGAACGCCTACGAGCGCGACGGCGAACTCGTCGTCGACCTCGTCGCGTTCGACGACGAGCGCGCGGTCACCGGACTCGTCCTGTCGAACCTCCGGAGCGACGAGCCGGACCTTCCGAGGGGCGACCTCTACCGGTACCGGCTGCCGCTGTCCGGCGGTGACGCCGCCCGTGAGCTCCTCTATCGGGGTCCCGTCGAGTTCCCGATGATCAACTATGCGGCGGTGAACGGCGAGCGGCACCGGTATCTCTACCTGGCGGAGACCGACGGCGGGTCGAGCCTTCCGACGGATATCACGAAGGTCGACGTGGAGACCGGCACGGTTCGCCGCTGGCGCGTGTCGAACGCGTACCCCGGAGAACCCGTGTTCGTGTCGGCACCGGACCCGGCCGGCGAGGACGACGGCGTCCTGCTCTCGGTGGTCTTAGATCCCGACGCGAACCGCTCCGACCTCGTCTGCTTGGACGCAGAGACCCTGTGCGAGCGCGGCCGCGCACATCTCCCTCACCGTCTCCCGTACGGCTTTCACGGGCAGTTCTACGGGCCGTCTTCGCCCGGTCGGAGCATGGCGTGAGCGAGACGGTGAGACTTCAAGTAACTCCGCTCAGTACTACGGGTGTGTCCGACCACGAGCCGTCCGCCGACGCCGACGGGGTCCCGACCGTCTCGTGTTCTCGCTGCGGCCGCGAGTGGGACCTCTCGTACGAACTCGACGACCTCCGGGCGGGGAACCGCGCCGTCGAACAGTTCGCCCTCGATCACGAGCGCCACACCGGCCACTATCCCGACGACGTGACGCCCTGGGTCGTCGACTGCCGGCGGTGTCCGGACGGTGACCGATTCCTCGCCGAACGCCCGGCGCGCCGCTGGGCGCGGACGCACGCCCGTCACACCGGCCACGAGGTCCGCGTGCAAGACCCGGACGGAACCCACACGAACGTCTCACCGGACGCCGAGTGAGAGTGGCCCTCCGGGGGCGTTCGGCCCGGTAGGCTTAGTCTCCGAGGGCCGTGGGTACCGGTATGGACGCTCCGCTGGGATTCCATTCGCTTCGCGAGGAGACGGCGACGTCGATCACCGTGGCCGGCGACCTGCCCGAGTGGCTGTGCGGCAGTCTCGTCCGCAACGGCCCCGGGGCGTTCTCGTTTCCCGGCGGGAGCCGCGTCGACCACTGGTTCGACGGACTCGCGATGTTGTATCGGTTCACCTTCGATCCCGGTGGAACGGACACGGTCCACTATCGGAACCGCTTCCTCAGAACCGACGCGTACGAGGACGCGACGACCGGCGAGTTCGGCGGCGGATTCGCCACGGGCGAGACGACGCTCCGCGAGCGGCTGGCCGGGTTCCTCGCGGACCCGTACGACAACACGAACATCATCGCCGAGCGGATCGGCGACGAGTACCTGGCGCTGACCGAGTCGCCGCGGCGGGTCCGGTTCGACCCCGACACGCTCGAAACAATGGGGCACGACGAGTCCGACGACGACGTGCCGGCCGGACAGCTCTCGTGTGCCCACCTCAAGCGCGATCCGGCGACGGACGCCCTCGTCAACGTCGACACGTCGTTCGGTCGACCCAACCGGTATCACGTGTACGCGTGGTCCGCGGCGGGCACTCGTACCCACGTCGGCAGCGTCGAGACGGATAAGCCGGCGTACATGCACAGCTTCGCGCTCACGCCGCGATACGTCGTGTTGACTGAGTTCCCGTTTCGACTCGATCCGCTCCGACTCCTCAAGCCGGGACGTCAACCGCCGTTCATCGAGCAGTTCGAGTGGACGCCCGACCGCGGGACGCGCATCGTCGTCGTGGACCGGACCACGGGCGCGGTCGTCGCGGAGCCGGTAACGGACCCGCTGTTCGGCTTCCACCACGTCAACGCCTTCGAACGGAACGGTGGGAGCGAGATCGTGTTCGATCTCGAAATCGTCCCGGACGCGACGACGATCGACTCGTTGTCCCTCGAGAACGTCCGCGCCGGCGAGATGGGGGCGATCGCCGGCGACATCGAGCGGTTCACCGTCGACCTCGGGACGAACGGTCCCGGCTCCGGCGATCCGACGGTGTCACGTCGGACGCTGTACGACGACGGAAGCGCGTTGCCGACCGTCTCGCCGGCGCAGTGGTGCCGTCCTCATCGATACGTCTACGCGATGGGGCTCGACACGCCGGTCACGGAATGGGCGCGACGCGTCGTGAAACTCGACGTCGACGACGGGACGGTCCGGACCTTCGACGCCGGCGGCGACTACTTCGGCGAGCCCGTGTTCGTCCCGGCCCCCGAGGGCGACGCCCTGGACGACGGCGTCGTCCTGACGGTCGCACTGGACACCGACGCCGACCGGTCGCGCCTGCTGGTCCTCGACGGGGACACGTTCGAGGAACGCGCTCGTGCGCCGCTCCCACACGCGGCTCCGTTCGACTTTCACGGCCGCTACTTCCCGGAACTCCGAGCAGCGAACGGCTAGCCCGTGTGAGACCGCGGGCGACAGCGCCGGCTACGACCGCTCGTGGACAGTGATCACCGGCACCGGTGCGGATCGGACCGTCTTTTCCGCGACGCTCCCCAGGAGAACGCGATCGACTCCGCGGCGGCCGCTCGCTCCCATCACGACGGCGTGGGCCTCGATCGTTTCGACGTACTCTTCGATCACGTCCGCGGGCGGCCCGTGTTCGACGTGCGTTCGGACGCGTGCCAGATCGTAGTCCTCGGCCTCCGCGACCACCTCCTCGACCGCCTCGACTGCCGGTCGCTCGAGCTCCTCGTCCGAGAGCACGGAGCGAACGTCGGGACCCATCGACGTGTCGTCCACGACGGAAAGGACGTGGACCGTGGCGTCGAGCGTCGCCGCGAGCGACAGGCCGTGTTCGGCGGCAACGGCCGAAGCGGGGCTCCCGTCGGTCGGCAGGAGGACGGTCTCGTACGGGAACGTCAGCTGCTCGTCGGGTTGCATCCGAGCGGTCAGAACGGGGACGTCGGCCAGGCGCACCACTTTCTCCGTGACGCTCCCGAGGAGATAGCGCGAGACGCCGGTCCGGCCGTGAGTGGGCAAGACGATCAGGTCGTGGTCGTCCCGCTCGGCGAGGTCGACGATCGTCGGCGCCGGACTCCCCTGCACGACGTCGGTTCCGTGCTCTACACCGAGGGCCTCGAGCGTCTCCGCGACGTCCGCGACGACCGTCTCCCCGTCCCGTTCCAGTGCGTCAACGACGTCTCCGTCGACGACAGTGACGCTGTCTCGAGTCGTATCGGCGACGAACACGACCTGAATCGTCGCCTCGGTCCACTGCGCGAGCTCGGCCGCGTGACGGACGATTCGGGCCGCGTGGTCGCTGCCGTCAACGGGGAGCAGAATGGAGTCGTACATGTCGTTACCGGCCGCTACGGCGAACAGTCACAAAGGGGTTCCCACGGCACGTCTCCCGTCATGCCGACGACGCGACCTGCGTTCCGCAATAACATGACGAGAACCGTACTACTATGTGGGCCCCACGAGGATCCCATCACAGTTGATTCGGTGACGAACGTGCTATCCGATCTCACACTGACGGCGTCGACACTTCTCCAGCAACTCCCGGTAGCGTTGCCCGTTTCTCTCGACGTGTTCGTCGTGCTTGCCGTCGTCGCCGCGGCGCTCGTCCTGTTCGTCTTCCAGCCGGTCTCGATAGACACGACCGCCATCGCGTTGATGGTCACGCTGATCCTCCTCGGCCCGTGGACGGGCGTCTCCCCAGAGGAGGGCGTCTCGGGCTTCTCGAACCCCGCGACGCTCACCGTGCTGTCGATGTTCATCCTCAGCGAGGGCGTTCGACAGACCGGCGTCATCCAGATCCTCACCCAGAAGATGGAGTCGTTCGCGGGCGACAGCGAATTCCGACAGCTCCTCGCGACGGTCGGGCTGTCCGGCCCGTCGGCGGGGTTCGTCAACAACACGCCCATCGTCGCGATACTCATCCCCGCCGTCATGAACCTCGCCCGGAAGACCGGGACCTCGCCGTCGAAGCTGCTGATTCCGCTGTCGTTCGCGTCGATGATGGGCGGGATGCTCACCGTCATCGGGACGTCGACGAACCTGCTCGCGAGCGATATCTGGGCGCAGATCGGTCCGACCGGCGAGCCGTTCTCGCTGTTCGAGTTCACGCAACTGGGGGCCATCGTCCTGGCCGTCGGTACCGTCTATCTACTGACCGTTGGCCGATACCTCACGCCCGCCCGGATCACCGCGGAGGGATCCCCCACGGACCAGTTCGGGATGTCCGACTACCTGACCGCGGTCGTCGTGCACGAGGACTCCGATCTCGTCGGAACGCGGGTGCGAGAGCTGGTGCGCGGTGACCTCGACCTCGACGTGTTCCAGATCGTCCGCGACGGCCGCAGCATCGTCCGCGGCCTCCCGAGCGAGCGGATCAGTGCCGGCGACGTCCTCTCGGTGAGAGCGAGCCAAGAGACGCTCGAACAGGTCCTCGAGGACGAACACCTCGTTCTCCTGCCGGAACTCCGCGACGCCGCAGCCGACGAGGACGAACCGCTGCCCGAGGGATTCCTGCCGGCACACCACGCGTGGAATCAGTCCTCTGAAACGGCCGACACCGCCCCGACGGCTGACGAGACCGACGACGAAGAAGACGAAGGGGAAGAAGACGCGGACGACACGAAGACGGAGACCTCGCTCACGGAGGTCGTGTTGCTCCCCGGGCCGTGGTCGAACCGACGGGACGGCGTCGTCGGCTTCGAGCGGGCGTTCGACGCGACCGTCCTCGCTATCCGCCGGGGGGACGAGGTGATCCGCCAGCGCCTCCGCGACGTCGACCCGCAGGCCGGGGACGTGTTGCTCGTGCAGACGAGTCCGGACGTCCTCGATCGGCTCCAGTCCGACACCAACGTCGTCGTCTCCAGCGACGACCGGTGGGAGGAGTTCGACCGGACGCGGATCCCCATCGCGCTCGGCATCGTCGCCGGCGTCGTCGGGCTGGCCGCCCTCGAGTACCTCCCCATCATGGTCAGCGCGCTCGCCGGCGTCGTGGCGATGCTGTTCTCGGGCATCCTCCGCCCCGCGGACGCCTACGAGGCCGTCGACTGGAACGTTATCTTCCTGCTCGCGGGCGTCATTCCCCTGGGGATCGCGTTCGAGTCGTCCGGGACTGCGGACCTCATCGCGACGGGCATCGTCAGCGCGAGCGCCGTGTTACCACCGATCGCGATGCTCGCGGCGTTCTACCTCGGCACGGCGATCATCACGGAGATGGTGAGCAACAACGCGAGCATCGTGTTGATGCTTCCAATCGCCGTCAACGTCGCGGGTCAACTCGGCGTCAACCCCTTCGCGTTCGCGCTCGCGGCGACGTTCGCCGCCAGCACGCCGCTTCTCAGCCCGGTCGGTTACCAGACGAACCTCATGGTCTACGGACCCGGCGGCTACCGGTTCACCGACTTCGCCCGCGTCGGCGCGCCGCTCCAGCTCATCCTGACCGCCGTCACGACGGCCGGTATCGCGTTCTTTTGGGGACTGTAGCGCGGCGGAGAGGCCATCGGTCCGGGCTCTCCGCGTTACGTCGCTGTGTGACGTCGCCTTCGGCACGCTAACGAGACGAACCGGTCGAGGTGTTCTATCGCTGCGGACCGCGGGCTTCAGTCGGATCGTTGGTCGTCGGTCCGACCGACTTCAGGCCGGACGAGCCCCGGCTACTCTGCGATGAGGTAACTGGGCTGACACGCGGCAGCACGGGGGTGGGACACGGAACCGACCGGCGCGCAGTGAGAAGGTCCGGCCCGTCCCAGATTTATATTTGTGATTAACCGGGTGATTTATTCAATCGGCTTCTTTATCCGGCTTACGTACCACAGAACGATTTAAATTCTGTAGTCACTGAGAAAGTTACAACTCCTCTCGGCAGTCACCACTCAGGTACGGGTTACGTCATCGAGGCGAATGGCCACGTTCGACACCGCGTTCGCCGTCATATCTGGAGTGACAATACCTATCCGTCCCGGGGGGCTATCATCAGGCAAATCCCGGGAATCCCCGGGAGGTTGGGACACATGGACACACCAGAAAACGCGGAGGAAGCGATCGAGGTTCTCCAGCAACTCGGCTTGAAAGAATACGAGGCTCGATGCTTCGTCGGATTGACGCGTCTCAATACGGGGACCGCAAAGAAGCTCAGCGAACTCACCGAGGTTCCCCGGACGCGGGTGTACGATGCGATACGAGTCCTCGAAGCGCAGGGGCTCGTCGAAATTCAGCATTCGAGCCCACAGCAGTTTCGCGCCGTCCCACTTGACGAGGCGACCGAGACGCTCCGCGATCAGTACGAGGAGCGCGTCGAACGACTGCACAACGCCCTCGATACGGTGGACGTCGTCGACGAGGGCGAGGAGTCCCCCGTCCAGCAAATCTGGGGGATGACCGGACGGGACGCGATCGAAAACAGGACGGATCAACTCATCGAGAAGGCCACGGACGAGGTCGTGCTCGTCATCGGCGACAAATCGCTCCTGACCGACGATCTCGTCGATACACTCAACGAAATCGACGACGGTGTCGAATTAGTCATCGGAACGCTGACCGAATCGCTCCAAGAGCAAGTGCAGGCGACCGTCCAGAACGCGACGACGTTCGTCTCCGGATTGGAGTGGTTGCACGGCGTGAACACGGCCGAAGACGAGACGGCGATCGGTCGACTCCTCTTGGTCGACCGCTCGACGATCTTGGTGAGTTCGATCATCCCCGGCACGGGCAAAGAGCAAGCTATCTTCGGGGAGGGGTTCGGGAACGGGCTCGTCGTGATCGCCCGGCGGCTCATGGCGCAAGGACTGATTCCCGCTCGTGACCCTCAACAGTAGCGTCCCACGCGCCGCATAGCAGCTCTCCTCATCGCCGGTCGACAGGGTTGCGCACTCGATCGCTGACGACTCGTGGGTGGCTGTCCAGCGGCTGAATAGTGAGAAACTCGCCGTTGTCGAGGGTGACGCGGCAGCGGCTGTATATGAACGAGAGGCGGCCACCGGTCCGCGGCTCTCCGTCGGACCGAGCGTCAAAGAGCGCATCCAGCGCGTCCGGATCGAGAACGCGCCCCAGCGGCGGGAGCGACCCGGGTTTCCGCCCGTCTACGGCGCTTACGGCACGGACGACCGCTCTACTCACCGACTCGGAACGCTCGATTTCGTACTCCATGTGCCCGGTTAGCGCCGGACCGACAAATCCGCGACGCTTTTCACCCAGATAATTAAAACAATCCCGCCTCATCCGGGGAGGAGTCCCCCAAAGGCACAGCGCCGGTACGACTCCTTCACCGTCTTGCGCTAGTTCCCCGGTTCGAACAGCGCGTGCGCGTCGGCGATATCGGATTCGCCGTCGCCGTTGACGTCCTCGTAGAGACCGTCTCCGTTCGGATCGGTCGGCTGATTCCGGGAGTCACCGCCGTCGTCCACCGACACAGGTGGCTTCGCCGTCGCGTATCGGTCTGACGGACCACGGAACGAACTCGACGTCGCCGTCGATCTCGTCTCCCTTCGGCTTCTTGAACGGGTTCTCCTCGTGGACGGGTCCGGTCGGGTGTCCCCAATAGTTGCAGGACGCGACGACGGGTTGCTCCGACTCATTTCGGATTCCGAACTCGTCGTTGCCCTCGACGTTGTTACCCGTGAACGCGTACTCGGGGGTAGAACCGGCGAAACTATCGGTCACGCCTGAGAGCACGATCCCGGTCCGGTTGTCGGTGATCGTGTTCTCCCGCACGTCTCCGTTGCTGGACGTAAACTCGATCCCCGGCCCAGCATTGTTCCGGATCTCGTTTCCGACGATCGTGGCGTCGCCGAGATCTAGGGGTCCGATAAACCCGATCAGCCGAAGGCCGTAGCCGTCGTTACCGGTGACGGTACTGTCGAGAAACGTACCTTCACCGGCTTCGATTCCAGTGCCGTTGTCTTTCACAACACTGCTATTTAATTGCACAAAATTCCCTGATCCGGTAGACACCGCGCTCCTATTGCCGCTCAAGGTGCTCTCCGTTATCGTGATATCACTGGCCTCCTCGGGCCCGATACCCACTCCGTTGTCCTTTATTATCGAGTTGTGAACGTCGATAACTGTTTTCGGAACTCCGTCGATGCCCGCGGCGTTATTCGATATAACGGTGTTTTCCATCGTAATCCCACTATCGAAGAGGCGGACGGAACAACCCGATTCGAAGTTCTCTATCGTCAGATTGCGAACCACGGGGGTGGCTCGCGCGATTATTCCGATGCCCGTTCCGTCGCCGGAAATCGTATGACCGTTCCCGTCTAACACGATGTCCGAACCGTCGAGTTCGAAACAATTCCCTTCCACGTCGAGGTCGTCGGTGAGAACGTACTCGCCCGGCTCAGAGATCCTCGTACTTTCGTCGATTTCGACCGAGTCGGCCGCCGCCGATGCCGAGGCGGATGACAGTCCGAGGACCGACCCCGCCACGATGCCTCCTTTTTGAAGCGCTGTTCGACGCGATATCTTCCCTCTTGGGCGACCCGACATGCCCAAACGTATATCTCTACTATCTGATTGCTATAGCATGCATAACAATAATAACACCGTGTTAAATTAAATATCACAAGTATTTGTATTTAGAATATCAGAATCGGAGCAGACGACGTCATTTCCTTATCCGCTCACGTCGGGGATGCGCTCGCCGTCACTGACCGGCATCGAGTCACGATTTCGCATTTGTCGCGCAGTTCGCCAGCACCGTTTTGCGCTACAGATTCCGCTGCGCCCACGGCCGGAGAATCGCGTAGACGGCTTCGTTCATGGGGACCGCGACGTCGTGTTCTCGACCCCGCCGGACGACCGCGCCGTGGAGGGCCTCGAGCTCCATCGGCTTTCCGTGCGTCATGTCGTAGTGGAGGGACGAATACGAATCCGCGCCGAGGTCGTCGGCGAACTCCATCCACTGGGAAACGACGCCGTCCTGGAGATCGGCACCGGTCGCCCGGCCGACCCGACACACCTCGTCGATAATCCGCCGGTACATCTCCCAGGACTCCTCGTGGTCCCGAATCTCGCCGAGCGGAAGGCGGACCGTCGCGGTCATTCCGGCCTGGGCACAGATGAACGCGGCCTTCTCCCAGAGGTCGGTCTGGATCGCGTCGGACAGCTCGGCGTCCATTCCCTCGGCGCGGTCGCACCACTCCAGCACGCGTTCGGCGCGATCGCTGCGCCTGCCGTCCAGTTCGCCGTAGGTGAAACTGGTCGGACCGCCGGTGTGTTCGATGACACCCGGGTCCGCGATCGTCGAGAAAATGTAGGCGACGCCCCCCATGACGTGCTCCCGACCGATCTCGGCGGCGAGGGTCTCCTCGTTGTCCAGGCCGTTCTGTAGCGAGATGACGGCGGTATCGTCGGTCAGGAGAGGGCGGAGCTCGCGCGCCGCCGCCTCGGTGTCGAAGGATTTGACGGTGAACAGCACCACGTCGCACTGGCCGACGTCGGCCGGGTCGTCGGTCGCGGGCAACTCCACCGAGAAGTCCCCACGGACGCTTTCGACGCGGAGGCCGTCCCGCTGGAGCGCGTCGAGATGGGCGCCACGGGCGATGAGGTGGACGTCGGCGCCGGCCTGGGCGAGGCGACCGCCGAAGTACCCACCGACGCCTCCCGCCCCGTAAACCGCGACCTTCATGGGCTCTCGCCGTCCGTCGGACTCGGAATGTGGTCTGGCATCGTCCAGTAGGTTCACACCGACCCTGTTAACGCTTATCAAGTGCCGGCGGTCAGGCAGTGACGCCACCGATCTGGATGAGCGTCGTCACTACTGGCTGTCGACCGACCCGCCTCGGCCGCGCGACCGTCAGCCACGGCAGAGCGTTCGCGGTGTGGATCGGTGGCGCCGTGTGGAACATCTTCGTCGCCGTTCCGACGGCGGTGGGACGACCGGAAAGAACGGAGCGGAAGACGGCGATCCGGTTGGTGAACCCGCAGAGGCGGTGAGCGATGACTGACACAACGATTCCCGACACGGCTCCCGACGTCGAACCGGACACGACCGTCGATAACCGCGGCCGTGGCTGCGCGAGCGGGATCGACCGGGTCCAGCGGGCGCTCGAAGACCTGTCAGACGACGCCGTACTGGTCGTCCGGAGTACCGATAAACGAGCCACGCGGGAGTACCCGCAACTGGCGGCACAGACGCCGCATGAGCTGCTCGCGATCGAGAGCGAGTGCGGCCGCCTCCTCCGGAAGGAGTGCGCGACTTATTTAGAAATATATCACGATTGCACCCGATCGCGGTGAAACGTAGGTTTCAGCGGCGATACCGCGTAAAATCGACAACAGTATCAGAGAACGCGATTGGCAAGTTCGTCGCCGGTGCGGAGTCGACAGACGTTCTCGCGTACGATCGCCGCGACGTGGTCGACGTATTCGCGGGTGAAGGCACCGCAATGCGGAGAGACGATCACGTCGTCCATCCCCCAGAGCGCCGAAGATTCGGGGAGGGGCTCGGTCTCGAACACGTCCAAAGCCGCCCCAGCGAGGTCGTCGTCTCCGAGTGCCGCCACGAGCGCCGCCTGGTCGACGACGCCACCGCGTGCCACGTTCACGAGATAGGCGTCCTCGCGCATGGCCGCAAGCACGTCACTGTCTACTAACCCCTGCGTCTCGTCGGTGAGCGGGACGGCCAGCACGACGAAGCGGGCGTCCGCTACCGCCGTCTCGAGTTCGGACGGCATATAGACTCGATCGACCCCGGGCTCCGGGACGGGCGTTCGGCGGACGCCGTCGACGTCGAGGCCGAGACCGGTCAATCGATCGACGATCCCTCGTCCGAGACCGCCGAGACCGACGACGCAGGCCCGTTCCCCGGCGACGGTCCACGCCTCGTCCCACGCCGGTTGGGACCAGTCTGCCCGTTGCTGGTTCGCCACGTGATCGTGCAGGCGACGGGCGAACGTGAGCAGGTACCCAGCGACAGTCTCGCCGATCGCGTCGCCGTGGACCCCGGTGCTGTTCGTAAGCGCGATGTCCGCTTCGCGGAACGATTCGTGCGGGAAGTGGTCGACACCGGCCTGCACGGAGTGGACCCACTCGACCTCGTGGAACCGCTCGCGATGCGCGAACGTGACGACACCGTCACAGGCGTCCGGCACGGGTCCCTGCTCGTTGAGGACTATCGTCTCGACCGATAGGTCCGACAGTCGATCGATCAGTACCTCCGGCGGGAAGAGGGTAGAAACGGACGGATCCACTCCAAGCGTGTCGAGGTTCATACCGACATCAGCGGGGGTCATCATCTAATACTTTTTGCGAACCACTTCGGCGACTATCGGGGCACCCGACTGATCGATTTTCGAGATCGAAACGATGTCCTCAGGGCGTGTGAGCATCAACGCGGCCTGCTGATTTCTCGTTATCTCTCATCCAAACGATCGGCGAGGTAGTTCGCGCGGACCACGGCGTTGTTGTATTTTTCGTCTGTAGCGGCGTCGACGGCGACGACAGGGAGTCGAGTCCGAGTTTGCCCGCGTGAACGGGCGGCCGCCGCGCAGCGAAGAGTACCTCGAACGCCTCGACAACGACGCTGCGACCAAGCGGATCGTCTACCTCGCCGACCAGGTCGGAATCGACCTCCTCGCTCGCGAAGAACTCGTCGCGTCGTTCACGAGTGGCTATTCCCCACCGGACCCGACGCGACCCGACACCGGATCGGCCGACTGTACGTATCGTCTCCGGATCAACGTTGAGCCAGCCACGCTGGAGCCAAGGGAGTCCTGATCAGGGTACGAAGTCGGCGTATGCAGTGTCGAGAACGGTGCGGTTCGACGACGAACTATCGGGTCGTACCACCATCGACGGCGGCGAGATCGGGCTCGTCGAACTCGAGTGCTTCCGCGACAGCATCCGGAAGCTCCGGGCGTGGTGCCGATTCGTGGCGCTCGATTTTCTCGGTCTTACGCGTGTTTTCGTAGAGAGCGCGTGCCACCGGGAGCCCACGGAGATACTTGTAGTCGTGGAGGACCTCGACGCCCCGTTCGGTGAACCCGTAGAACTGTGCCGGGAGATCGCGTTTTCCCTCACTTGGTCCGTACGTGTAGCGTGCGAGGATCCCAGCATCGATCAGCGTCTCCAGCTGGTCTTTGATTGCTGCCTGACTCTTCCCAGTCATATACTCAAATTCGGCGAGTGACATCAGATGGGCGGGGTGGCCCAGCAACTCCTGGATAATGAGATGGCGCGTATCCTGGGACAGCAGCTTGAACAGCCGCTGTTGTTCCGCAAACGGCCCTGCATCGGCCGCGCCTGTGTCGGTATCGCTCATACGAGATGTTACGAGGAGGGGCGCAATAACAGTTAGGACTATCCAAGTTGGTAAAATCAGGAATAACCAAAGTAATTCAGAAGGGATAAGGTGTTGTTGTTTGAACCGGCACCTAATGACCGATCCAAGCCCTCCGCCGGACGCAGGGGACATTATGGCAGTCGTTCACGAGGCCGTCGGGGGCATCGAACTTGAGCCAGCGGAGAAACGAGAAATTTGGCGGTTCACGCGGCGCGAATTGCCGTATCTCTGGAGTCAGCGGACATCGTATTTCATCCTGGGGAGCTATCGCGACCCCTATCTCCGCCGGCTTCGCGCCGTCCAGAACGAACTCACGAAGCAGCTCGGTGCCTATCCGTTCATCATGGGTGATCTCCTCGAACTCCCGACTGACCGGCTCAATACGTTCGATATCATGTTTTCGTTGCTCGCGACATACAGCGACTACATCGTTGGGGTCTTCGAGAAGGAGAGTGGTGGGGAGGCCCCCGAATTGGGCGAGATTGATGACCCACCGTATTTCGCCAAGTCGTACGTGTTCCCGCGTGATTACGCGTGGGTGACTGACGCGAACCTTGACTCGACACAGCACGTCATTCAGGCGGCCCTCGAAGTTGCGTTCGCAGACGATCTGTCGGAGGCCGAGGCCCAATCAAAGGTCGACTCGCTCGTTGACCGCGCACAAGATAGCGGTCTCGACATTGACGAACAGGAGGTTTGGGGTGTGATTGACGATCGGACAGATGAGGGCGAAGAGCCAGCAACGTACAGTTGGGTTCATCTCAACAAATTCCGCAAATTCGAACTCCACGGTCGGTGCTTCCCATGGGCGACAGAGGACGAACTTCGAACTTCGGTTGACGAACTCCCGTCCCCGACACCACGTCCGGAATGGGAAGCGAGCGGGGAACGGTGAACTATCCTGCCCCACTCGCTCGATTACTGAGCGCCGTGAGAAGGACGCTCGCGACGTACTGCTGGCGCTCGATGCGGACATTCGGCCGCCGTCGATCACAACGGACGGCGCACGATCGATTCTCCAGCGGCTCTCGGAGGCCGCTGAGATCGATATCGCCCATCCGAAACACGACTATCTGGCGCCCCACGGCGGCCGGCGTGGGATGGGTGAAGCTCTCGTTCGAGCATTCGGATACACGGTTGCCGCCGGGTATCTCGACACTTCGGAGGAGATGGTGAGAGAGCGGTATTCACATATCGAGGCCGGAGAACTCGGTGATGCCGCCACTGAGGCGCTCGAGGAGATCGATAGTGTACCGCAGTAACTTATTTCGAGTGTGAGGGGTAGACCGACGCGTTCACACCGCTTCGACGGTGAACAGCGAGTCGCCGCTGAGGACGACCTGTACCCGGCGGTGCCAGGCGTCAGCGAAGGCCTCCCGTCGCTGGTCGCTTGCCGCTCCGTCGAGAATCCCCTGGAGATTCCCGATTGCGGGTCCACCGTCAGGAACGTCGCTGACGTGGTAGATCACTTCGACGGTCTCGTCCGTGTCGGTTCGCCGGAACCGGAACGTCGGCTCTGCCGTGTCCGGGTCGAACGCGTCGAAGACGAGGAGGTCGCGGCGGCCGCCGTAGCCGCCGGTGAGTCCGCCGAAGCCGTCGTTCTCGGTCGCGCCGGTCACGTACGAGATGATGCGGCTCATCACGCCGTACGCAGCATCGTCTTGCGGGCCGGCCGCCTGGACCTCGATTTCGCTCCGGACTGGATAGTCGTCGGGATACAGGGCGTCGAGCCCGAGCTGGACGATCCGGTAGGCGCCCGAGGCAGTCGGACAGGAGTGTCCCGCCTCTTTCACCGCGTCTCTATAGGTGATGACGAACGGATCGCCCGGTTCGAGGACTCCGAGGGCCTCCGCGACGGGGTCGCGGATTTCGATCGGATCGACATCGTAGTCGATCTGCCAATTGGTTCTAGTCTGGGTCGTGTCAGTCGAAGCGGAATTCGTTGTCATGAGTGGTGGTAGTAGTGTCTCGTAGTCAGTAGCGGAGCAGTCGCATCCCGTTGAGGATGACGAGGAGGACGCTGGCCTCGTGGACCAGCATTCCCGACGCGAGGGTGACGTAGCTGGTGAGCACGCCCGCGAGGAGGACGGTCACGGTGAGTACCGCGAGCCCGACGTTCTCGAGGACGTTCCAGCGCGTCGCCTTGCTGAGTTTGACAGCGTATGGGATCCGTTTGAGGTCGTCGGCCATCAACGCCATGTCAGCCGTCTCGATGGCGGTGTCCGTCCCCGCAGCACCCATCGCGATGCCGACGTCAGCGGTCGCCAGCGACGGCGCGTCGTTGATACCGTCGCCGACCATCGCGACGACGTGGCCGTCGGCCTGGTAGGCTTCGATGACGGACTGCTTGTCCTCGGGGAGGAGTTCGGCGCGGTACTCGTCGATGCCGACCTCCTCGGCAACGGCAGCGGCCGTCCGCTCGTTGTCGCCGGTGAGCATCACCGTCTCGATGCCGGCGCCCTGAAGCGCCGCGACGACCCCAGGAGCGGACTCCCGGACCTCGTCTCGCAGCGAGATCGCGCCGATGATGTCCCCGTCCCGGACGACGTGGACGACCGTCTCGCCGCGCTCCTCACGGTCGTGGACGTAGTCGCCGACCCGACTGGGAACGTCGATCTCGCGATCGTCCAGCAGTGCGCGGTTGCCGACAACAACTTCGTGGCCGTCGGCATGGGCGATGACGCCCTTGCCAGCGACCACGTCGAACTCGTCCGGATCGGGGACCGACTGGCGTCCCGCGTCCGTATCGTCCGCCTGAGCGACCGTCGCCCCACCGTCCGTCGCAGCCGTCGGTTGCTCGCGGGCCGCGTCGACGATGGCGTCGGCGAGATGGTGTTCGCTCTTCTTCTCGGCGGTCGCTGCGAGCGTGAGCACCTCGCCGACATCGACGCCGAACCCCTCGATGTCTGCGACGGTGGTCTCGCCCTTCGTGAGGGTGCCGGTCTTGTCGAAGGCGACGAGGTCGATCTTGCCGGCGCGTTCGAGGTGTTCGCCGCCCTTCATCAGCACGCCAGACCGAGCGGCGTTGCCGATGGCCGAAACGATGCTGACCGGCGGCCCGATGACGAGCGCCCCGGGACAGCCGATGACAAGCAGCGTTAGCGACAGAATCTCGTTCTGCGTGACGGCGTACGCGCCGATAGCGAGCACGATGACGGCCGGCGTGTAGTACTTCGCAAACCGGTCGATGAGGCTCTCGGTCGGCGACTGGGCCTCTTGGGCCTCCTCGACACGACGGATGATCCGTTCGAGCGTCGTATCCGAGCCCGCACCCGTCGTCCGGATCCCTAGCGCGCCCTCTTGGTTGACAGTCCCGGCGTAAACCTCGCCGCCGTCGGCCTTGTGGACGGGCGCGCTCTCGCCGGTGACTGGCGCCTGATTGACGGCGCTCTCGCCGTCGACGACGGTTCCATCGACAGGAATCTTTCCGCCCGGCTTTACGACGACGACTTCGCCCTCTTCGACCTCACGGGCGGGTACCTCTTGGAGTTCTCCGTCGCGGCGGACGGTCGCCGTGTCGGGAGCCATCTCCAGCAGCTCTTGGAGGGCCGTCCGGGTCTTGCGCATTGTCCGGCCCTCGAGGTAGCTGCCGAGGCTGAACAGGAAGACCACGGCCGCGGCCTCCCAGTACTCGCCGATGACGACGGCGCCGACGGCGGCCAGCGTCACCAGCGTCTTGATGCCGAGCGTCCGGTTGGTGACCTCGTGGTAGGCGGTCTTCGCGATGTCGTAGCCACCCACGATCGTCGCCAGGACGAGGATGGCGGCGCTTGCCGTATCGAAACTCGTGAGGTAGCCGAGACTCCAGCCGCCGCCGTAGAGGAGGCCGCTCGTCGCCGTGACGATGGCCTTCCGGTGTTTCCGGTAGTACTGCGTGATCGATTGTTTGTTCACGGTGTTAGGCGGACTGGGGCGTGTAGCCCTGGTTTTCGATGGCCTCTGCGAAGGCGTCGGGGTCGGCGACGCCGTCGTCGTACTCGATTTCGACGCGGCCGGTCGCGTAGTGGACTTCGACGTGCTGGACGCCGCCGACGTTCGAGAGGGCGCGTTCGACGGTGCTCGCGCAGGTCGGGCAATCGAAGTCGAGGACGCGGAACTGGGTTGTGTCGCTCATTACAGTTTGAGGTAGTGCCCGTACCCCCAATAAGTATTTTTTAGATGATATGTTTGAATACGGAGATAGGTGATTGGAACAGTCAAACGGGTCGTCTAGGGCTTTCGCCCTCGGCGTTCCGTCCGATACTCGTCCTTCGGTGGGCGGCTCTTCGCTGGCATCCCGTACCTTTTCCCTCGTGCTCACTCTCAGTTCCTGTATGAGTAGTTCCGGTACCGATCACCGTCTCGACGACATCGCAGTTCGCGATCCCCGGGTTTCGGACGCCATCGACGAACCGATGCGGGCGATGATCCTCGACATTCTGTCCGAGGAGGCTCTGACCGCGACCGAGGTTCACGAACGCCTCGAAGATCGCGGCGTCGATCGTACGGAGAACACGGTTCGCCACCACATCAACGAGCTTCGGGACGCCGGCCTCGTCGACGTCGTTCGCTTCGAGGAGGGCCGTGGTGGGACGACGAAGTACTATCACGCGAACACGATCGTCCTTTCGTACTCCCTGCCGAACTCTGCCGACGCCGCCGTCGAAGAGATGATCGAGGCCGTCCAGCCCCAGATTACGGACGCGCTCGCTACGCTCACCGACGAGTACGATGATGCGATCGAGGAGATCGTCGCGGACATGCAGCCCTGCGAGCACTGCCGGACCCAGAAGTACGAGACGTACGTGCTTCTGACTGTCCTCCGACGTGCGTTCGTTCGCGCCCACAGAGATTCCTGAGAGAGAAACCTCGGGATATACAGGATCCGCAGTACGTACACGTCTCGTCAGCGTCGGGAGTCTCGACACCCCTCTCGATCCCTACCTCGGGACAAACGCGGGGTGAGACGACCACGAGGTGTTGAACGAGAAGTCGGTTCGGAGTCAGTACCCGCTATCCGATCGCGGTCGCTCATCAGCAGTGTCTGTCTCGAAGCTTGACAGATAGTAGAACTGGTAGTTACTATATTATCTAATAAATATTATATAATAGATTCATAGCCTTATACTGTTCATATAAATCCACATATACTTGACGATCTCACTGAGGTGAGCTCTATCGTGGATGAGGGGGGAACCTCGTCATCGGCGAGAGAGATCGCCGTATCCAGCCGCACGTTTAACGAAATTCCGCAAAAACTGTCCCCGAAGGAATTTTTCTTTTTCGGTGCAAATCTAGAGTGCAATAGATTGTTCTATACGGGACAAACAGCTGTGTACTACCGATTTTCGTCCACGACTTGAATCACCGTCCCATCAACCACGATGTGACGTGGGTTCCGGCCAGTCACTGGCTGGAGATCGGTTTTATATAAGGAATTATAAACTATTTCTTGGACGCAAATGAGATCTATCTATAAGAAAATAAGGAAGTAATTAAAATAAACAATTCAGACAAAAGGACCTGACCACTGAGTGTCACCAGTGGGCGCGGGGTTGCTTCTCGATTCTCGAACACCACCGAGGTGTAACCATCGTAAAACGCTCCAACGGAGGCGATAGGGATCACCCACAGTAGAGAGAGCGACAGTCGGTAAGCTAAGTCACCACTTCGACAGTGTTCACTCGACCGGGACGATGGTCACCGGAACTGACGACTCAAGCGCAACCGACTGAGTGACGCTCCCGAAGAGCGCTTTGCCGGCCGGTGAGCGTTTTCGTCCGCACAGCACGACCTCGTCCGCGTCTAACTCGTCCGACATATCCACGATCGACTCCGCAACCGGAACGTACAGTTCCCTCTGTTCGGTCGCGATGCCGGCGGCAGAGAGGATGTCCGTTGCTTCAATCACGCCCGGGCTCTCCTCGTCGAAACTGTCATCGCCTGTATTGCTCGGATCGTCGTTATAGGCGTGAGCAACCGTCACGCTTAGCTCGTCCGTCTCGCCGGGAAGTCCCAAGACGTACCGGGCCTGAGAAGCTGCCCGATCGGTGTTGTCGTCTACCGGGAGTAGTATCTCGTACATCGCATGAGAAGTAATAGCGTGTGTTGATAAATACGTTCCCCCGGACGGCAGTTGGAAACGTCGACCGTCCACGCTCGATGAGGCGACCCCACAACGTGTGGGCTAACCGATCCTAGAGGAGTGGCCGCCGAAGTCGCACCGAGGACAACGTTGACCGAGCCCACTCGAAATTCGGCGTCCAGAGACCGTAACACCTACAGTCGGAACGAGGGTACTCGACGTGTATGCACGCAGTTCGCATAGCCGGTGCTGGTTCGACAGCATTCGGTGCGTCTCCCGAACGGACCGGGCGCGACCTCTTCGGAGAGGCAGCCCGTATCGCCATCGAAGATTCGGACGTCCCGAGAGCGGACATCGAACGGCTCTGTTACGGGAACTTCGTCGGAACGGTTACCGAATGTCAGGGTCATCAAGCACCACTGATGGCGGAGGCCGCGGGTGTGACCGCACCGGCGACGCGGTACGAGAGCGCGTGTGCGTCGGGCGGCGTCGCGCTGAAGAGCGCGGTGGAGGCGGTCCGGTCGGGAGCGGTCGACGTCGTCCTCGTCGGCGGGATGGAGCGGATGCACAACGTCACGACGGAACAGGCGACCGAGGGCCTGGCGATGGCGGCAGACCACCTCTACGAGAGTCGTACCGGCGTGACATTTCCCGGTGCGTACGCGCTCATGGCGCGCGCGTACTTCGAGGAGTTCGGCGGAACGCGAGCGGACCTCGCCGCGGTCGCGGTGAAGAATCACCGGAACGCCCTCGGAAACGACAAGGCCCAGTTCCAGAAGGAGATATCCACGACCGATGTCCTCGAAGCACCCACCGTCGCCGACCCGCTCGGACTGTACGACGCCTGTCCGATCACTGACGGAGCCAGTGCGTGCGTCCTCGTTAGCGAGGCGTACGCAGAGGAGAACAACCTGGACGCATCGATCGCCGTCACTGGCGCCGGACAGGGAACCGACTCGCTGGCCTTACAGCACCGAGAGTCGCTCACGCGGACTCCGGCAACGACCCGCGCGGCGACGGCCGCCTACGACGAAGCCGAGATCGCTCCGAGCGACGTCGATCTGCTCGAAGTCCACGACTGCTTCACGATCGCCGAGGTAGTGGCGCTGGAGGGGTTGGGACTGTACGACCACGGAGAGGCTATCGACGCCGCGAGGTCCGGCGAGACGACGCGAAACGGCGACCTCCCTGTCAATCTCTCTGGCGGGCTGAAAGCGAAGGGTCACCCGGTCGGAGCGACCGGCGTGAGTCAGGTCGTCGAGTTGACGAAGCTCCTCCGCGGAGACCACATCAACAGTACCGCGGTTCCCGACGCCTCCGTCGCCGTCGCCCACAACGCCGGTGGAACCGTCGCGAGTGCGACCGTCCACGTCCTCGAGGTGCGTTCCTGATGCGCGAACAGAGAGAAGACGGCTACGACGACCTGCTCGACGCGCTCGAATCCGACGCCGGGTACTACCTCTCCTGTCCGGCGGGTCACGGGTCGCTCCCGCCTCGACAGGTGTGCCCGACCTGTGGCGATGACGAGCTGTCGACAGAGCCACTGCCCGACACGGGGACGGTCGTCACGTTCACCGAGATCGCCGTTCCGGCCCCGGCGTTCGCCGGCCAGACGCCCGTGGTGGTCATCGCCGACTTCGGCCCGGTCCGTCTCACCGGACGGCTCTTGGACGACTCGGACGCACTTGAGGTGGGAAGTGAGGTGGTTCCGACCGTCGCGTCGTCTCCAGACGGTGGCCGTCACGTCGGTGCTCGACTGGCGTCCGAACGCTGATCTCGGCTCGCTCACCGCTCCGTACTGCGTCGTTTCTTCAGCGGTCCCGATAGCACTATAATGTCCCATTCTCATGGTAGCGCTATGCAACGCACTCTCGATGAGGCGACACCGAGCGTCGCCGAGTCGGCCTTCGTCTCGGAACAGTCGTACCTGATCGGCGACGTCGTGGTCGGTGACCGTGCGAGCCTCTGGCCGTTCACCTGTCTTCGGGGAGACGGTGGCGCCACGGTCGTCGGTAGGGAGACGAACGTTCAGGAGTTCACGATGCTCCACGGTGCGGTCATCGGCGATGAGGTCACTGTGGGTCACAACGCCGTCGTCGACTACGCGACTGTCGAGGACCACTCCCTCGTGGGGATGGGGAGCCGCGTCCTCCGGGACGCGACGGTCGAATCCGACTGCATCGTCGCCGCCGGTGCGGTGGTCCTCCAAGACCAGACGATTCCGGAGGGACACCTCGCCTACGGCGCCCCGGCCGAGACGAAACCCCTCACGGACGACCAGCGCGACGAGATCGACCGCGTCCACCAGCACTACGTCGACCTCGGTCGTCGGTACAAAACGGCCGGCAGCTTCGAGTAGTCGGAGCGGCCGGACGATTGACTCCGTCCGTCCACCACGGCGGGTCGACTCCGCCGTCCACCGCGACGTATCGACGAGTTCGCGCCCGGAGACCCCGAGATTTTATATCTAATGCTGCAGCAACCTTGAGGTACGCAACCATGACAGAGGACGTCCACCAAGAGTCATCCATCGTCCACGAGCCGAGCCAGGAGTTCGTCGAGTCGACGAACGTCTACGAGTTCATGCAGACGTACGATATCGACGACTACGACGAACTTATCCGTCGAACGACGGAGGAGGTCGACGGCGTCGAGGCGTCGGGCGTCGAGTGGTTCTGGGACACCATGCCCGAGTACCTCGGTATCGACTTCTACGAACCGTACGAAACGGTCCGTGACGACACCGACGGTCCGCAGTTCTCGGAGTGGTACCCCGGTGGTGAGATCAACCTCGCGCATAACGTGGTGGATCGCCACGCCGCCGTCGACTCCGAGGCGAGAAACAACGTCGCGTGTCTCTTCGAGGGCGAACCGGGCGACGTCAGGGAAGTGACGTACCACGAACTCGCTCGCCAGTCGAACAAGGTGGCGAACTACCTCGAATCGGTCGGCGTCGAGACCGGTGACACCGTGGGGCTGTATATGCCGATGGTCCCGGAGGTCATCTCGATCCTGTACGGCTGTTTCAAGGTCGGCGCCATCGCGGTCCCGATATTCTCCGGGTTCGGTGTCGAGGCAACGGCCACGCGCATCGAAGATTCGGAGTGTTCGGTGCTTTTCACGGGCGACGGGTTCTACCGTCGCGGTAAGTCGCTCACGCTCAAAGAGGCGGCCGACGACGCCATCGCGGCGGCGGGACACGTCGAACACACCGTCGTCTACGACCGCCTCGGTGACGACGCCGAGGTTCCGATGGGAGAGCGCGACGAGTGGTGGGACGACGCGATCGAAGTCCGTGACGACGCGTACGACACCAAATCGCTTCCCTCCTCACAGGAGTCGATGCTGCTGTACTCGTCGGGGACGACCGGCAAACCGAAGGGGATCGTTCACACCCACGCCGGCGTGCAGCTGCAGTGTGCAAAGGAGATCTACTTCGGCTTCGATCACAAGCCCTCGGACCGGTTCTTCTGGGTCTCTGACATCGGCTGGATGATGGGCCCCTGGACGCTCATCGGCAACCACACGTTCGGTGGGACGGTGTTCATGTACGAGGGTGCGCCGGATCACCCCGAGCCCGACCGGTTCTGGGAGATGATCGACCGGCACTCGCTGTCGACGTTCGGCATCTCTCCGACGGCCATCAGAGCGCTGCGTAAACACGGCGACGAGTGGGTCGAGAGCCACGACCTTTCCTCGATACGTCTGCTGGGTTCGACCGGCGAGCCGTGGGACCCCGAGTCGTGGCAGTGGTTCTACGAACACGTCGGGCAAAGCGAGGCGCCGATAATCAACATCTCCGGCGGCACCGAGATCTGCGGCTGTTTCCTCATGCCGATGCCGACCCAGCCGCTGAAACCCACGTCGCTCGGCGGTCCGGGGCTCGGCATGAACATCGACATCGTCGACGACTCCGGGACCTCCATCGCCGACGATCACGAGCGCGGCTTCCTCGTCGCGCGCGACTCCTGCCCCTCGACCACGAAGTCGCTGTGGTCCGGCGACGAGCGCTACCTCGAGGAGTATTGGTCGACGTGGGAGGATCTCTGGGACCACGGCGACTGGGCGCAGAAGGACGAAGACGGCTTCTGGTTCCTCCACGGACGGGCCGACGATGCGCTCAACGTCGCGGGTCGGAAGGTCGGCCCCGCCGAGATAGAGGGCGTCCTCACCGAACACGAGGCAGTGAACCAGGCCGCCGCCGTTGGCGTCCCCGACGAGACCACCGGGACCGCGGTCGTGACGTACGTCGTCCTCGAAGACGGCTACGACGGAAGCGACGACCTGCGTGGCGAACTGTCGGCGCTCGTCGGCGAGGAACACGGCAAACCGTTCCGCCCGCGTGAGATCCTCTTCGTCTCCGACTTCCCGAAGACGCAGTCGGGCAAGGTGATCCGACGGGCCATCTCGTCGCTTTACCAAGGCGAAGAGCTGGGCGACATGTCGAGCATCGAGAATCCCGAGGCGCTCGACGAGATCGAAGCGGCGTCGTAGCGAGTCGGCAGGGAGCGCGGACGGCGGGACTATTTTTTTATAACGGTCTTCGCGTTCGGTCGTCTGAACGCGCCGAGACGGTGGAATGGGGAGTCAGAGGGTCGGATCGGTCGAGCCGACCGCTTCGATTGATCCGGCTGAGTCGGCTCCCGCGGTCAGTCGGACTGCTCGGCGTAGGGTGTAACACCGGCGGCTTCCATCTGATCGTGGAAGCGCTTTCGTCGGGCCTTTCGCTGCTCGGTCGCCATCCGGTCGTTGGTCCAGATCTGGCCGCTGGTGTCCTGGTGAACCTCACAGCTGTCGAACTCGTCGAGCGCTTCGACGCGCTCGCGCACCTCGTCGTTGATATCGAGGAAGTACGTGCACCGCTGTGAGGTCAAGAGGAGAGTTACCTCCACGTCGCGGTCGTCCACGGAGATGGACTCGACGAGACCCAGATCGAGGATGCTGATCGGATGATCGCTCATACAGCTACAAGGGTCGAGCACCTCGTCAAGCTCGGCTTTGACCCGCGCTTTGCGCTCGTCGTCGAACTCCGTGTCTGGGGTGACGTGCGTGGCCTCTTCCGTTCGCGCGTAGGGGTCGGTGTGTGCGGACATGGTCAGTCGTCGGACGCGAGCGCCGACTCGGCCTCGTAAGTCGACCACGGGTCGGCGGGGTAATCCTCGCTCTCTTCGCGCTCTTCCCGGAGTTGGTCCCACTTGTCGCCCTTGATGTCTTTTTTAATCTGCTCGGGGTCCTTATCGAGGAGCCGGAGCGCGTTCTTGCCCAGAATCTTCTCTTTCATGTCCTGGGTGACTTCGGGGTAGTCGTAGTCCTCGATGAGGTCTTCGGGCATCTCGAAGTTCTGGATGCCGTCGATGGGGGGTTGCGGATGCAGCGCCGTCGCGCCGCCGGCGTAGACGATGCGGTCCGGTCCGGCCCAGTAGAGCATCTCACCGAGCGCCTTCGCGAACTTCCGCGGGCGGGTGTTGACGAGACAGGCCGTGTTCTCGAGATTGGCGTAGACGTTGTCGTGGCTCGCCATCGCGAGGACCGTCTCCTCGACGAACGAGAAGCCCGCGTGGATGATCTCGAAGTTGATGTCGGGAAACGAGTTGGCCGCGTCTTCGATGTCGTCCGGTTTGAAGTAGCGGACGGGCGCCGTTGCGAACGGGATGAACTTGTGGATCGCCAGCGTGTCGACCTCTGAGTCGGCGACACGCTGAAGGAGGGGCCAGACTGCGTCTTCAGTCAGCTGGAGCGAGAGGTCGTTGCCGTTCTGGTAGCGTGCGGGGTAGAACTTGATGCCCTCGACCCCGTCTTTCGCGGCGAACTCCTCTATCTGGTCGCCCGCGTCGTCTTCGAGGGGGTTGACGTCGACGTACATCGACACGCGTTCGGGGTTCTGCTCCATGAACTCGAACCCTTTCTCACGGGAGACATAGCCGTCGTGGAAGTAGTCGTCGAGCGGCAGGGAGTGGTAGACCGAGTAGTCGATCTGACTCTCCAAAAAGAGGAGCCGAGCGAGCTCTTCGGGCTGGTGATCGCGGTAGAAGACCTCTTCGGACGGCACGTAGCCGTCGGGGAGGATCTTCGCCCCGAGCTCGTACGTCTCGTCGTCCCAGATCTGAGCGTGTGGGTGTTTGTGATTCTCCGGCGTGTGGTTGAAGCAGTGTGACACGGAGTCCACTACAAGTGAGCCACTGTCTAGCATCTCGTGTGGTAGATTAGATGAATCATTAATAAACATTTGGGTTAGCTGCGGGAAGAGCGTGCGTTGACAGTGGGCGACCGAGCTAGGACACAAATAACCGGGTCGGGGCCCGAGAAACACTTATCTGAGCGGCAGTAGCAGCTTAATTCGTTATGTCCGAGCGCCTGCAAGGGAAGACAGCACTGGTCACCGGCGGCTCCTCCGGCAACGGACGGGCGATCGCTCGACGGTTCGCTGAGGAAGGGGCAAACATCACCGTCGCGGACGTCCGCGACGACCCGCGAATGGGCGGTGAGCCGACGCACGACCTCATCGAGGCCGAAGGCGGAAACGCACAGTTCGTCCACTGTGACGTCAGCTCGGTCGACGATCTCCACGCGGCGGTCGACGCCACCGTCGAGGCGTTCGGGTCGCTGGACGTGATGGTCAACAACGCCGGCGTCGAACGTCAAAAGCCCTTAGAAGAGGTCACGGAGGATGACTACGAGTGGCTCATGGATATCAATCTCAAGGGCGTGTTCTTCGGGAGCCAAGCGGCCGTCGAGGTGATGCGCGAGCAGGACGAGGGGGGCAGCATCATCAATATGTCCTCAATCGGCGGCATCCGCGGCTTAGAGAACTCCTCGCTGTACTGTACCTCGAAGGGCGGAGTGACGAACCTGACCCGAGAGTTAGCCGTTGAGCACGGAGAACATGATGTCCGCGTCAACGCCCTCAATCCGGGGTTCATCGAGACGGCGATGACGATGGAGGACGGTGACACGGCCGGCGGCATTCTCGATCAGACGCCGCTGGGGCGGGCGGGCCAACCCGAGGAGGTCGCGGACGCGGCGCTGTTCCTCGCGAGCGACGAGTCGTCGTTCGTCACAGGGCACAACCTCGTCATGGACGGCGGCTTCACCGCTTGAGTCGGGACGGGGTGAGCAACACTTATTATTTCGTACCCGCGACATCTGTGTGCATGCTTCACGCAGAGGGACCCCTCTTAACGGTCGATATCGGCGACCGCTCGACAGAAACAACCGACATCGACGAAATAAACGAGACGTTCATCGGCGGGCGCGGCGTCGCGACGCGGCTCGCTCACGACCGACTCCCGTTCGACGCCGATCCCCTGGGAGCGACGAACCGGCTCTACTTCGCCACGGGACCCATGCAGTCGTCGACCATGTCGTTCACCGGTCGGATGAACTGCACGGGTATCTCGCCGCTCACGGGCGGGCTACTCTCGTCGAACGCCGGCGGATTCATGTCGCGCAACTTCGCTGCGACGGGCTACAGCGCCGTCGAACTCGTGGGCGCGAGCGACGAACTCGTCGTCGTTCACGTCACCGACACCGGCGTCGAGTTCGAACCCGTCCCGGATCTCGCGGGCGCGACGGTACCGGAGACGCTGGAGTATATCGAGACGGAACACGGCATGGAGAGCGAACACGTCGCCTGTATCGGTCCCGGCGGGGAAAATCAAGTCCGCTTCGCCTCCATCATAACCTCGGAGTCGAGAGCGTTCGGCCGCGGGGGGCTGGGTGCCGTCCTCGGGGCAAAGGGGGTCAAGGCGATCACGTTCGACGGCGATTCGAGCCCGGAGATCGAGATCCCCCCCATCCAGATGGACGTCCACCGCGACGCGGCCACCTCCGACCACATCATGAAACGGCAGGGGACGACGTCGGTGACCGAACTGGCCAACGAGGTGTCGGCCCTGCCGACGAGGTACTTCTCCGAACTGGAGTTTGAGGGGGTCGAGGGTATCAACGGGGACAGAGTCGAGGAGAAGAAGTTCAAGAAGGCGACCTGCTCGTCGTGTGCGTTCGCCTGTAAACTCCCGACGAAGGACGAGGACAGGGGCGTCGAGACGGAGGGACCGGAGTTCGAGACGGTGATGTCGTTCGGGTCGAACGCCGGCGTCGACGACATCGTCGACGTGATGCAGTCGAACGAGCTGTGCGATAGATACGGACTGGACAGCATCACCTGTGGGAACGTCGTCTCCGCTTACTTGGCGAGCGAAGAAGAGTTCGGAAACACGGAGCTTATTTTCGAAACGGTCGAAAAAATCGCTCATCGAGAAGGCATCGGCGATCTCCTCGCAGAGGGGATCGACCGATTCCACCAGGAGTTGGGCGTCGAGAATTGGACCGTGAAAGGGCTCGACTTCGCCGCCCACGACGGCCGCACGCTGAACGGCCAGGGGTTGTCGTACGCGACGGCCACGAGAGGTGCAGACCACATGTTTACCACGATGTACGCGTGGGAGTATCCCCTCGTCGACGGCGAGGAGGCGTACGATCCCACTGGACTAGAGGGGAAACCCGAGATGGTCATCGAGCAGGAGAACGCCCGCGCACTGGAGGACTGTGGCATCATCTGTCGGTTCTCGCGGAGCTTTATGACGCCCGAACGGCTCGAGGGGCTGTTCTCGACCGACTACGAGGCGCTTCTGAATGTGGGGTCGAAGGTCGTCGACCTCGAACGGCACTTCAACAATCAGCGCGGTGTCGACCGTGAAGACGACACGCTCCCCTACTCGCTTCCGGACTTCGAGGCGGCGCTCGACGAGTACTACGAACGCCGCGGCTGGACCGACGAAGGCACCGTGCCGAGCGGTCACGTCGACGCCGTCGCGAGCGCCGACTGACCGACCGCTCCGTCTTTTTCGTCTATTTCTGGTATCAGCCTTCCAGCCCCCTCGGCCGCCGCGGTTGGGGTCGGTAATGAACTCGCTGAAAATCGGGACGCGCCGCTCTACTTCACCACGTCGATCTTCTCGCGATCGATCGACAGGGCCACTGCCCCGACCACCACGAGTCCCAGGATTATCTCCTGGACGAACGAATCGATGCCGAGCAGGTTCATGCCGTTGTTCAGGACCGCGATGACAAGCACCCCCAGAATGGTTCGGTGAGGCCCGCCGACGCCGCCGGTCAGCGCCGTCCCGCCCATGACGATGGCGGCGATGCTGGGGAGCATAAGCCCGCTCCCGATGTTCGGAGAGGCTGACGAGATGCGCAGCGTCAGCAGCACGCCTGCGGTACCACAAAGCAGTCCCGACAGTACGAACGGGTAGATCTTGTAACGATCGACCTTCGCACCGGCCAGCTCGACGACGCGCTCGTTCTCGCCCAGCGCGAAGCAGTACCGGCCGAACTTCGTCCGGAAGGCCAGCACGATGGTGCCGACGTAGATGAGCAGCCCCCAGAGCACGAGGTTGGGAACCCCGAAGATTTCGCCGTTCGAGATGGTTCGGATGGCGGGGTTCCGGAACGTAATGGTCGACCCGCCGGTGATTATCTTCCCGACCCCGGCCATCACCGAGAGCGTCCCGAGCGTGACGAGGAACGAGGGCACCTTGAGCTTCGTGAAGATGACGCCGTTGAACAGGCCGGCGAGCATCCCGACGCCGATGGCGATCGGGATGGCTAAGAGGCCCAAGCCGAACTCCGAAATCAGGACGACGGTCACGACGCCCGTCAGTAGCACCATCGACTCCACAGAGAGGTCGATGCTTTGCTGGAGGATGGGGAAGGTCCCCGCGAGCGCGACCAGCAACAGCGTGACGGCGTTCTTCGCGACGTTGTCGAGCAGGTTGGCTTCGGTCAAAAAGCGATCCGTCGTGAACGAGAACGCGATTATCAACCCGAAAAGCATGACGAACGGGCCCAGATCCTGTATCCAGTCTTGGAGCGTGCGCTGTTCTCGCTGGTCGGTGATCCACTCGCTGACGCTACTTGTACTCATTGTCAGATCATCTCCTGTATCAGGTCTTGTTCGGTCGGTTTGTTGCCTAGCGAGGCGTCTATGGCCTCGCCGACGAACTCCCCGTTCGCCATCACGGCGATGCGGTTGGACATGCCGATGACTTCGGGCAGCTCGTCGCCGATGAAGACGATCGAGACGCCTTTGTCGGTCAACTCACGGCAGAGACGGTACACCTCCTCTTTGGCACCGACGTCGATGCCTCGGGTCACGTTGTCCATCACGAGTATCGGAGTCTCTTGGGCCAGCCAGCGGGCGATGACGACCTTCTGCTGGTTCCCGCCGCTCAGGCCGTGGACCAGCGCGTTGGGACCCGGCGTCTTGATAGACAGCTCCTCGATGGCGTCAACGGTTGCCTGCCGTTCGGCGTCGAGGTCGAGCAACGGCACGTTGCCGTTCATGTCCCGGACCATCGCGAGAGAGGTGTTGACCAACACCGACTGATAGAGTAGCAGGCCCTCGGACTTGCGATCTTTCGGAATGTAGCCGACGCCCGCGTCGACCATCTCGGAAACCGTCGGGCTCTGCAGGGTGGTGCCGTCGACTGAGACCGAGCCCTGCGTTATGGCGAGATCGCCCGCGAGCAGGCGACCCAACTGCTGTTTTCCCGAGCCCTCGACACCAACGATCCCGAATATCTCGCCCTCACGGACGGAAAACGAGACCGGCCCGACCGCGTCACCGTGGACCGCACCGTCGACGGTCAGGGCCGTCTCGCCGAGTTCGGTTTCGCGCTGCTGGTCGGGGACCCGGTAGTACTCGTCGGCGGTCTCCCGGCCGACCATCGCCTTCTGCAACGAGTCAGTGGTGGCGTCGGCCGTGGCCATGTCCGCCACGCGCTCGCCGTCTTTGAGAACGTAGATCCGGTCGGATATCTGCAGGACCTCGTCGAGCTCGTGGGAGACGAAGACGAACGTCGCCCGGTCCCGCAGGTCGTTCACGAGGTCGAAGAGAATCTGGCGGCCGCTCTCTTCGAGCGCGGCCGTCGGTTCGTCGAGAAGGATGACGGGATTCTCGGACTTCTGTGAGACGTGAAACGCCTTCGCGATCTCGAGCATCTGGCGCTCGTTGAATGTGTAGTCGCGCACGCGCTCGTCCACGTCGATGTCGATGCCCAAGTCGTCGACGAAGGCTTGCGCCTCCGTGCGCATCTTCTCTTTTTCGAGCACACCAAGGCGTTCGATCTCCCGCCCGAGATAGAGGTTCTCGTACCCCCGCATGGTCTTGATGATGTCCTGCTCTTGATGGACGAGCGAGACGCCGTAGTCCGCCGCCTCACGCGGGTTCGTGAACGTGACGGCTTCCCCGTCGACGAACAGCTGTCCCTCGTCGGCCTGCAACACGCCGGTCAGGATGTTCAGGAGCGTGCTCTTGCCCGCGCCGTTCTCTCCGACCAGACCGATGACCTCGCCGTGGTCGACTGCCAGCGATACGTCCTTGAGGGCCTGCACGTGGCGGAACGACTTCGAGATACCCTCGACTCGGAAGCTGTGATCGCCTCCGACGGTCGGGTCGGGTTGGTCCGCGTTCGTCGCATTGGTGTGAGTCTGTGATGCCATGGGGGAATGTGACAAGGTTATTTGAGCGGGTTCGATTGGAACCGGTCCTGGTACAGCTGGGCGGTCTCCTCTTGAACCGCGCTATCGGTGTAGGCGCCCGGGAGCGAATAGCCGCTCGGTTTGTCGTCATCCTTCCAGTCGAGGACCTCTTTCATGTCGTCGAGGTTCATGGGCTGCATGTCGATCTGGGGGTCCCAGGCGTCCTCGCCGGACTCCACGACGGACATCTTCTTCCAGTCGTAGGGCGTCTCGCCCGCGAAGATCGCCTCGTTGTAGTCGGCGGCGTCGACGACCGGGAGCCGGTCGATGGTGTCGGTCCATTCGTCGGGGTTCTTGACGCAGACCGGCGCGTTGAACGACATCATCTTCTCCGCGTCGCTGAGCCTGTGGCCGTTGAGGTAGTCGTGGCACTTCGCGACCGACCAGCCGGCCTGCCACGGGCCCATGCCCGAGACGGTGCCGGTCATCCGGTCCTCGGCGATGGCCGCGAGCCCGGGCTCGCTGGCGTCGATGCCGACGACGGGCACGTCGATGTCGTTCTCCTCGAGGACGGTGATCCCGCCCAGCGCGACGGCGTCGTTTTGGCCGAAGAAGCCGTCGATGTCGTCGCCGTACTTGGACACCTTGTCGTTCATCACCGACCGTGCGTCCGAGCGGACGAAGTTGCCCGGCTGGCGGGACCCCGCCATCTCGATGTCGGGGTACTCTTCTAACGCCAGGTCGACACCCTTGTTCCGGCCGATGTTCGGGGCCGTGCCGCGGTTCCCCTCGATGTGAACGAACGTCCCGCTGCCGCCCATCGCCTCGAACAGCATCTTCGCGCCGCTGTATGCGTGGTTGACGAAGTGCGGCGTGAAGAACGTCGCGTACTCTTCACCGGCGTCCTGCGGGACGTACCAGTCGGCGATGGTGACAGCGAGGACACCGGGGGTTCCCGCCTCCACCAGCGTCTCCGCCAGCGTGATCGCGGCAGCGTTGGTGTACGTCTGGCCGACGATGAAGTCGGCGTCATTGGAGACCGCCGAGTCGAACTGCTGTTGCTGTGTCTGGACCTCGCCGTTGTTCGTCTGGACGTTCGTGTCGTAGCCGAAGGCCTCGCACGCCTCGAGGTAGCCTTTCTCCCAGCTGAGCCAGTAGGAGTTCTGTCGGTTCGCGATGGACGCCATCGAGGTCATCGAGCCGTCGGACCCGTCCGAGCCGTCAGAAGATGACGACGATCCTCCGCCGCCCGACGAGCCGTCACCGCTCGAATCACCGCCATCAGAGCCACCTGTACACCCCGCCAAGCCACCCAGTGCGACCGCGGATCCACCGAGGGTGGTTTTCTTCATAAACCGGCGTCTCGTCTGGTTGATGCTATCTCGTGCCATGTTTGCGTCACTAAGCTGTGTAGAGCCCCTAGATATATAATTTATGATCGATCATGCGATACTTTTCCTCGGTCGTCGCTCTCGCCGAGCGGGTTTCGTTCCGCCGACTCGCGCGTTGAGTATTCTCAATACATCACTTTGCCCGCCGAGACGTTGAGATCCTGGCCAGTCATTCGGTCGGCATCGGACGAACAGAGGAACGCAACCGCGTTTGCGACATCCTCTCTGTTTACCAGTTCCTGCCGGGGGCTCTGGTTTTCGGCGTCCGACCGAACCGCCTCGTAGGACTGACCGGTTGCCTCCGCTTTCTCCTCGAAGACGCGTTGGATGCGGGGCCCGTCGACCGACCCCGGACAGATAGCGTTGACGTTGATGTCGTCGTCGCCGACCTCGGCCGCGAGCGTTCGCGTGAATCCGATGAGACCCATTTTCGCCGCCGCGTACGGTGTCCGCTGCGTGAGCGGCCGTTTCCCTGTCACCGAGGAGATGTTGACGATGCGGCCGTACGACTGTCGTTTCATCGAGGGAAGCAGCGTCCGGCAGGTGTAAAACGCTCCCCGGAGGTTCACGTCAAGCGTGGCGTCCCACTCGTCTGAGTCGATGGACTCACACGGCGCAGTCGGTCCAGCGATGCCGGCGTTGTTGACGAGCCACTCCACGCTGCCGAACTCCTCGAGTGCGGTCTCAACCGTCGATTCGACGGAGTCGAGATTGGTGACGTCCGTCTCGAGTGCGCGGGCACGCCCGTTCTCGGCTTCGACGAGTTCGACAGTCTCCTGCATCTCGTCGGGGTTCAGGTCGGCGATGACGATATCGGCCCCGCGTTGTGCCAGTTCGACGCAGATTGCTTGACCGATACCGCGACCGCCACCGGTAACCAACGCTGTGCTGTCTTGCTGCATACGCTCACATCCCGAACAGTATTAATAAACATTAGGGTTGCTCACCAAAACTGAGCCTCGCACGCTCAGACGCACCAGCAACCGCCGTGAGTTCAGGAACCGCCGCGGGCCCGCGTTGCGTCACGAACCGGCCGTCCCAGGCATGTCCCCGGAAGAATTAACACGATGAAATGGGTCGATTGAGGTATGCCATACAGTGGCTACAGAGATTACTTCGACCGAAAGCTCATCATCTCGGTCGCGACGACCGGGGGACACCAAGGAAAAGAAGCGAATCCAAATCTTCCGACACAGCCCGCCGAAGTGGCACAGGACGTCGCCGCCTGTGAGGAGGCGGGGGCGTCGATCGTCCACCTTCACGCGCGCGATGAAGACGGTGAGAAGACGAAGTCGGTGGCGCGGTACCAGGAACTCAGAGACGAAATTGACGAACACTGCGACGATATTATTGTCAACTTCACCACGGGCGGTGGTGGCATCTACCCGCGAGAAGAGCGCATCGCTCCGGTGCTAGAGACGGATCCACGGCCCGAGATGGCGACCGTCGACCTCGGTCCGATCAACTTCGGCCAGACGCGGACAGCCGAGAACACGCGCGAACAGAACGAGGAGTACGCCGAGCGAATGCGTAAGGCTGGGGTCAAACCCGAACTCGAACTGTTCAATCCGGGTCACATCCCGGAGGCGGAACATCTCATCAATAAGGGCCTCCTAGCGGAACCATACTGGGCGACGGTCATCTTCGGAATGCAAAACGGGATGCCACCTGGTCCTCAAAATTTGAAGGCCTTCGTCGACAACTTGCCCGAGCCCGTCGAGTGGCAGTGTCTCGCAGTCGGCAAACATCAACTCCCGATGACGACAGCGGCTATCACGATGGGCGGCCATGTCCGCGTCGGGATGGAAGACAACGTCTACTACCGGAAAGGTGAACTCGCCGAGAGCAACGCACAGCTCGTCCGGCGGACCGCCCGCATCGCCGACGAACTCGAACGGCCTGTTGCGTCCCCCGCGGAGACCCGCGAGATGCTCGGAATCTGAATCACGAGCGCTCCGCGACACCCCCAAAAAGCGATCGAATTTTCCATACATATTCGGGAGGCGCGAATCGCAGTTCAGTCGCTACCACGTGCCGATTCCTTCGGCGTCCGTACCCGGTGTAGCCGGATTATGCCCTAAAATGAGAGAGATACCAACTTTTGACTGCTCAGCCTTCTGGATTCCGACAGCCGCTGGATGTCTGCCGTTCACTCGCCGTCGGAGAACGGTTTGGCAGACGCGAATATTATATACTATGCGGCTGTGTCTCATGGTCGCCCAGCGTTCAATTCTCAAACGACATGGAGAAAGTATGTAACGATTCGGTATGGCCGAACTTTATATACTATCCAGAGAATGCGTAAGCATGAACAAGAAAAGCGGCGGTCGACAGGTACAGGCCACGATGACCTCACTCGAGATCATAGAGAAGTTGCGCGAACTGGACGGCGCTCGGGTAACGGAGCTCGCGGAGGTACTCGACCTCTCGCCGAGCACCGTTCACGCCCACCTCTCGACCCTTGTCGGTGCGGATTACGTCGTCAAGTCCGGAGACCTCTACCACCTCAGTCTCCATTTCCTCGGACTGGCCAACTACGTTCGCAACAGACGAAATGCCTACAGGATCGCCGACTCGTACACCGACCAGCTCGCACGGGAGACGGAGTGTCGTGCCGTCTTCGTCGTCGAAGAGAACGGCCGGGGTGTCTATATGTACACCTATTCCGGGAAACACGCCGTCTGGAAGTACTCTACCGTTGGCAAACGGTTCCACCTCCACCAGACCGCTGCCGGAAAGGCGATCCTCTCCCGACTCCCTCGGGAGCGAGTCATCGACATCGTCGAGGAGTGGGGTCTCCCGGCGAGCACGGAGAACACCACCACTGACCGGTCTGTGCTCCTCGAGGAACTGGAAGCCGTCCAGGACCGGGGAGTCGCGTTCAACGACGAGGAACAATTGGAGGGAGTGAAGGCCGTCGGTGTCCCCGTCAACGGTTCCGATGGCCGTGTTGTCGGTGCCTTCAGCGTCGCCAGTCCCGCGAATCGGATGACCGAAGATCGGTTCGAAGAGGAGATCCCAAAAATTCTCCTCGGGGTCGCAAACGAGTTCGAACTCGAGAACTCGATGTCCTGATACCGACACAATGTGACTGTATGCATTACAACCATACGATTGTAATGGTAGAGTGATCCGAATCACTGTCGACTTGATTGACTTTACACTCCTACTACTGTAAGCATACGACCCCCATTAGTCATCGAAGCGGACATCCACCGAGATCATTAGAATCGGTATTCGACTCCAACTCTCTATACTATCAATTTTAAATACAAAGTATTGTTCTGATAGTTGACCGTCAACAAGTTTGTACACAGTTCACACTTGGGTTCAAAGACTAATTTATAATCCCAGGGCGGTCCTGTATCGCATTGCCATCAATAAAACTCCCGCTCAGATCTGCTCGGACCAATTTTGCTGTATACTGTCGTAGACTTTTGTACAAACAAAACCCCCAATATTAAGTTATTATTAAATATATATTACAAATTATGGTCTATGAACTAAATATTGTCTCCAGAATAGTTAATTTATTAGTTTTCATACTCTTAGATAATCCGCATAAACGCCGCTCCGATTTGAACCATTAGACATACTGATTGTGGTTGAAAACATATGTTCTAAAAGATATAATAGTAGTACTCTATATTTTTAGTCATGTCTAAAACATAGAATCAACAACTTCTTCGAGTTCATCTGGGACGCTCAGGACATCGAGCTCGACTTCTCGGAGCTCCCGTCCACCGTTACGGAGTTCCATACCTTGCTGAGGTTCCCTGACTACGTAGCCGAGCGCGCCGCCGGCGATGAAGAAGCCAATGCGGCGTCCCCCCTTCGAGATCGACACGTGGACGCTGCATTCCGGCGCGACGTACGCGCTCACACACTTTTTCTGGGCAAAAAAGAGTTCTCTCGATCAGTACGTCCGCATCGCCCACGACATCCTGTTCAACCCGGAAGGCACGTTCAGACGAGTCGAGCAGGCGTACGAGCAGCAGTTAGAGACGGACGGCGATGACGCAAGCTTCGCTAGAGGGTGAACGAGCGCTGGCGAGCATTGAGCGCGTCCGCGACGACCTGCAGGAGAGTATACATTATATAAAATATATTGGCTATTGGTATTTTTGGCCTTCATCGGAACCGATTCACCTTCGTACATGAATTTATAAGGCCGATCTACTGCCAGAACCAGATCGATGTCCGAATTACGTTGCGGTTGTGAACCCGTGATTCGGTTCGGCGGCGAACAGGACTGGCTGTACGTTGCCGTCGATCCCGAGTCGAACGATTTGTAACACACACGCCTTAATTCGACGAGAAGGACTGTACTCGCAGATTTGTTTTTTTGTGAAGCTCCGCGAAAAACACGACGCGGAACACGCGATCGCTTTCGTTGATGGTGTGGTTCCACATCGTCGAGTTCGTCGCATGCACGACCTCGATTTCAGATACGAACGACATGAAAATCGGAACCGCACTACATGTATTATCCGTGATGTGATTTATGAACTATCAGTCCCAAATCATTTTAGCAACGCAGAAGCAGCTGACAAGTTGCTCAGACCGTTCGCTTTCGCGTGGAGTCAGCGTATCTGAACACTAGTACAATCTGGGTCACCATCCAATCGTGATGGATTTCGACAGGTCACCCTCAGAGGACTATCGCTGAAGCGATCGGATCGTTTACGCCGTCTTTTATTTATTGAACGTGTGGATAGCTTCACCGCGGGCGTTCGCAACTGCCTCCATAACCGCCTCCGTGAGAGTTGGATGCGTGTGGATCGTTGACGCGACTACGTCGAGGCTGGCTTCCATCTCGATTGCCAGCGCCAGTTCGGCGACCAGTTCCGAGGCATCGGGACAGACCAGCTGCGCTCCGAGGATGGTCTCCGTACTGCCGTTTGCAACGACCCGAACGAACCCATCGGTCTCACCAAGTGTGAGTGCACGGCCTGACGCTCGCATCGGCATCCGACCGACCACGGGTTCGTGCCCCGCTTCCTTTGCTTCGGCTTCGGTCATCCCCACGGTAGCGATCTCGGGGTCAGTGAAAACAGCGGCGGGGATCGCCCGAGACGACAGCGTGGCATCCCCGCCAGCGATGACGTCGGCTGCAACTTCACCCTCTTTACTCGCTTTATGAGCAAGCAACGGCTCACCGGCAACGTCACCGATAGCGAAAATACGCTCCGCGGCAGTCTGCGTCTGGTCGTCCGTTGGAATGAATCCACGCTCGTCGGTTTTGATACTCGTGTTCACCAGGCCGAGCGTATCAGTGACGGGTTCTCGACCGACGGCGACGACGATACGGTCGGCGGTATACTCGGACCGATCGCCGTCTTCGGTCTCGGTGAACAGGCGAACCCCGTCGGCAGTTTCCTCCCAGCTATCGGTCCTCTCGCCAAAGCGGAAGTCGATTCCGAGCTCCTCGGCACGCTGTCTGACGACGCGGGCGATGTCCCGCTCGTAGCCCGGTAACACCTGGTCGAGCATCTCGATCACCGTCACATCGACACCAAGCTTGGCAAACACTGTCGAGAGTTCCATCCCGATGTAGCCGGCGCCGACGAGAAGCAACTGATCGGGGAGCGACCCGAGCTCGAGTGCGTGTGTCGACGAGAGAACTTGTTCACCGTCAAATGCGAATTCGGGGAGTTCTGCGGGCCGTGACCCGGTGGCGACAACAGCGTGATCGAACGAAATGGATCCGAGCTCTGTCCCGTCCCGGGTGACCCGAACCGCACGGTCGCTCGTAAACTCCGCGGTACCGTCGACCAGTGTCACACCGTTTCCCTTGCAGAGACTCTTGACGCCGCCAGTGAGTTGCTTCACGACGCTGTCCTTCCAGTCGATCATTCCCCCAAGGTCCACGTCGAGCTCAGCGGTAATACCCATGTGTCCGGCGTGGTCGGCGTCGTGTGCGATGTCGGTCGCGGTGATGAGCGCTTTCGAGGGGATACAACCAACGTTGAGGCAGGCTCCACCGTAGGCGTCTTTTTCGACGAGCGTTACGTCGAGACCGGACTGGGCCGCCCGGATCGCAGCCACGTATCCGCCAGGGCCAGCACCGATAACTAATACCTCTGTTTCTGATGGGGGAGATTGTACAGCCATCTCCTGGTGATATCATACGAGTCGATAAATAACGAATCCCCTCTTCGAAAACATATTATATATTGGTACTGACAGATATAATTATACGGTTCCATACGAAACCACTAACTGACGCAATGTCATCGACGCTTAATTCCCAGGTCGAGGAGTACCTCCACGGCCTCTCTGAGCAGGGGTTACCACCACTTTACCGGCTATCGCTGGAGGACGCCCGTGACACGTATCGAGATCTGGCCGTGCCCGACGAGCCACCACGGTCAGTCGCATCCGTGACAGAACGCACCGTCCCCGGCCCGGAGACGGACATTCCGATCCGTATCTATACACCGAGCGGCGACGGGCCGTTTCCGCCGCTCGTGTTTTTCCACGGAGGTGGGTGGTTGCTCGGAGATCTCGAGACACACGACGCGCTCTGCCGGGAACTCGCGAACACAGCCGAATGCGTCGTAATTGCAGTCGACTACCGGCTTGCCCCCGAACACCGATTCCCGGCCGGTCTCGAAGACTGTTACGCTGCGACTCGCTGGGTCGCGAACAACGCCGAGGCGATCGGTGCCAACCCCGATGCGCTGGTTATCGCTGGAGACAGTGCCGGCGGTGCCCTAACGGTGGGCGTCGGGCTTCTCGCACGCGATCGCGATGGACCGGCGATCGATTATCAGGTGCTCGCCTACCCGGCCACGGACTACGCATTCGATACGGAGTCCTACGAGGAAAACGCTCAGGGCTATTTCCTCACGCGAAAGGACATGGAGCGGTTCTGGAACGGATACCTCCGGAGTGAACTAGACGGGCGGCACCCGTACGCGTCGCCACTTCGCACGCGAAACTTGGACGGACTCCCGCCATCGTTAGTCCTGACGAGCGGATTCGACCCGCTTCGCGACGAGGGACAACAGCTCGCAGACCGCCTGTCCGACGCCGGCGTCCCAACCCAGCACGTTCAATACGACGATATGATCCATGGCTTCTTGACGATGCTCGCTGATCCGGAACTCGACCGGGCGCACGAAGCAATCGAAGAGATCGGGGCTGCAGTCCGAAGCGAACTGCAGTGAACTGGCCGTTCTGGTTGTACTGCTCGTCTTTTTGTGCCGTTCAACCCTCGCCGAGAGCAGAGCCTCCCAAGCGCGAGCGTTCCAGTCCCTCCTGAGAAATTGTCGCGCTCGTCGCGGAGAACCGAACTGTCACGCGGCAGCCCGCCGCCGTCGACGGTGGGAGTTCACAACTGTCCTGTCGGAGGGGTATCCTCCACCCGATGTGACACGGTATCGATCTCACTGACAGGGCTGACTCTCTGCGCCCGAGGTCTGCTACAGCGTCGAGATCCATCGGCTCCAGTAACAGTTATGAGATACGTTTTAGTAGCCCGCCTCGTATTGGTGTGATACATGGCAATCATTATCAGGATGCCCAAGCTTGGGCTCGAGATGGAGCAGGGGACAGTTCTGGAGTGGTTCTTCGGACCGGGTGACGAGGTGTCAGAGGGAGACAAAATAGCGGAAGTCGAGTCTGAAAAGAGCATCGGTGAGGTTGAAGCACGGGAAGACGGTGCTCTTCGTCAGATCTATATCGAGGAGGGCGAGGCCGTTCCGCCCGGCAAACCGATTGGGATACTCGCGGACGCCGATGCAGATATCTCTAATCTCGAGGCCGACGTCGACGCCGAGTTAGAGGGGGAGGCCGAAGAGGAAGTCGCAGCGGCCGAGCCGTCGGCTTCGGGTGGTGACGCCGGATCGGCCGACACCCAGGAAGTCGCGTCGACAGGCTCGTCTGGCGGCGGGGGCACCGATATCAAAGCGTCCCCGCGAGCGAAGAAGCAGGCGGAGGAACTCGGCGTGGACCTCACAGCGGTGGACGGAACCGGGCCGATGGATTCGATCACCGCCGAAGACGTCGAGGCGGCCGCCAGCGGTACCGGTGAAAGCATAGAATCTGTCAAAGCCTCTCCGAGGGCGAAAAAACGGTCGGAAGAGCTTGGCGTGGACCTCACAGCGGTGGACGGAACCGGGCCGATGGATTCGATCACCGCCGAAGACGTCGAGGCGGCCGCCGAAGCAGCGTCGGCAGACGAGACACCGGACGTGGGTCAGGCGGGTTCACTCCGGTATCAGCGAGCCACAGCCGTCGCCGATCCGTCGGCTGGGTCTGCCTTGCTCGATACGACCGAAGCCGTTCGATCGGCGTTCGAACAGCGCGTCACCATTATCGACGTGACACTCGTTATCGCTTCGGCAGCTCTCGCGGATCGACCGCTCGTGAACGCGACATACGCGGAATCGACCCACCAGATCCAGGAGAAACAGCATATCGCACTCACGGCCGAATCCGATCAGGGGCAGGACAGAACGGTCATCCCAAGCGTGGACGAGAAGTCACTGACGGAAATCGTCGAGGCTCGCGAAGAACGCCACGACAACGCCGACAAGACTCCCTCTTTCACTATCGCAAACGCGGCCGATGTCGAGTCCGAAGGCCTTCTCGTCAACCAGCCGGCCGTTGCAGGACTGGAAATCGATCCGTCGGGCCAGCGGGCCGTGCCGACCGACGACGGTGTCGACCTACGGCCGCTCGTCACTGCAAAACTGACCTACGACACGCGCGCCATCGACCGATCCGAGGCTGAGGCCTTCTTGAACCGACTCTTCGAGCGTGCCGAACGGGCGTCCGAACTGATCCTCGGCTCGTACCGCGGCAAAGAGTAACAGAACGAGACGGCTCTTTCGAGTGGCGTATTGTTCCCGGGGAGTCCGCTTTCGAGAGCGTCCGCTGGGAGCTACTGCTCGACGCGGATACACGAACTCGCGAACAGCGACTCGGCCTCTCCACAAAAGGAACGGTGAGTTATTCGGCGTTGGGCACGGGCCTGTCGCCGAGGAGGGCACCACCCTCCGAGGCCGCCTGTAGCGCGGCATCAACATCGACAAGACGCGGACCGTTCGCGGTGGGCGTCATAGTCACAGTCGCGTCGACGAGTTCGACCTCACGCTCACCATCGGCACCGATCACACAGTCCTGCAACTCGAAGACCGCCGGCTCGTCCCAGTCGAGCGACTCGTGTGACTCGAGTCCGATGGTTGTCGTCATTCCCGGTGCGAGGACCGCACGGACGGACTGGGAAGTCTCGGCGGGGTCGCCGAAGCGGAGTGCGGCGCCGCCCGGTGCGTCGGGGGCGAGTGGTTCGATACAGCCGGCGACACTGGTGAGACCGATCGCTGCCGGGTGCGCGCGCGAGACCACACCGCCGAGCAGCTCCGTCGGGTCAACGATTGCTCGGGTTCCGACGAACGGGCGATCGGTGATCCCGATCGTCGCCAGGCCCGTGAGGTGCTTCTCACCGTTGACATCGTCGGCCGTGACCTCGATTTTGCCGTGACGGGTCGTCACCGCATCGACGTCGACCGTGGCGGTCGCGATTACAGCGGCGGCCGCACCGGCAACGGTTCCGTCGACAGGTGTCGGCACGACGTTGTTCGTCCCGGTCGAGACGGACACGAGCGGAACGTCGCCGAGTTCGAGCGCTGTGTCGCGGCTCGTTCCGTCGCCGCCGAGGACGACCACAGCATCGGCAGTCTCGCGGAAGTGAGCTGCCGCACGACGCGTATCGGCAGCCGATTCCTTGACTGGCATCTCGACCTCCGAGACGCTCAGCTCGTCGGGTGCGTTGTCGATGGCGTGTCCGGCGATACCAGTCTTGTCTGGCATGACCTCGACGCTCACCGGTTCGTCGACGAGGGTGAGCCCGTCGAGGACGCACACGGTCGTGCTCCGTTTCGCGTAGTTATCAACGACGCTGGCGCCGCCGGTGAGACGGCGGATATCACGGCCGGCTGACGGATTGACGATAAGTCCAATATGGGCCACGAGTAAGTGATTAGACGATCTTCTCGATGGCGTTTCGGACTCCCTCTCCGTCGGGCAGAACCTCCTGTTCGAGTGGCGTACTGAACGGCATGTGCGTGTCAGGCGTTCCGACACGCTGGATGGGGGCGTCGAGGCTGAAGAACGCTTCCTCTTGTGCCCGGGCGATGATCTCGGCATGAGTCCCGTACGATAGCGGGCTCTCGTCGGCGACGACCATACGCCCCGTTTTCCGGAGGCTCTCGACGATCGTTTCGGTATCGAGCGGGTAGAGCGAGCGCGCGTCGATGACCTCGACGCTCACGTCACCGGACAGGTCCTCCGCCACGTCGAGCGACTCGCCGACGAGCCGCTGTGTCGCAACCACGGTGACGTCCTCGCCCGCCCGCTCGACCGAGGCCTCACCGATCGGGGTGACGTAGTCCGTGTCGGTCGGGACCTCGCCTTGTTGCTCGTAGATCATCTTGTTCTCGAAGACGAACACCGGATCGTCTGACCGGATGGCGGCCTTCGTCAGTCCCTTCGCAGCCGCGGCAGTGCCCGGTGTGACGGCTTTCAATCCCGGGAAATGCGCGATCCAGGTGTGGACCGTTCCGGAGTGTTGACTGGCGGCGCCCATCCCGCCACCTTCGGTCGCCCGGATGGTGACCGGCATCTCGGTTTTACCACCGAACATATAGCGCATCTTCGCCATCTGGTTCATGATCTGTTCCATCGAAACGCCCATGAAATCGGAAAACATGAGCTCTGCGACGGGTCGGGTGCCGGTCGCGGCCGCCCCGACCGCCGCGCCGACGTACCCAGCCTCGGCGATGGGTGTATCCCGGACCTGTTCCCCGCCGAACTCCTCGTAGAGATCCCCAGTCACTTCGAGGACACCGCCGAACGCACCGACGTCTTCTCCCATAATGAAGACGTCCTCGTCGCGCTCCAGCTCTTCACGGAGTCCCTGCCGAATCGCCTCCCGGATCGTCATCGTCTCGGTTTCCTGCCCGTCGAGTTCTGCCTGGGCGGTCATCGCGAATCGCCTCCGTTGGGGCCGCCGTCAGTGCGCGCCTCGTTCGCGAACTTCTCGATTTCTGGGACTGAATCGTGGAACATATCGTCGTATGCCTCTTGCGGGTGGGGGAGGTCGGCATTCTGTGCGAACTCGATGGCGTCGGCGATGGTCTCCTCGACTTCGGCTTCCATCTCCTCGAACTCCGCTTCGGTGAGTTCGCCGCGGTCGATGAGACGCGATCTGAACGCATCGATCGCGTCTCGGTCCTTCCACTGCTGGAGTTCTTCCTCGGTCCGGTAGTTCTGCTCGTCGCCTTCGTAGTGACCGTGGTACCGGTAGGTCTCGGCTTCGATCAGCGTCGGTCCGTCACCGTTTGCTGCGCGTTTTCGGGCCTCCTGAACTGCCTCGTAGACGGCCGTGATATCCATTCCGTCGACCGTGATCCCGGGGATGTCGTACGCCTGCGCAATATCACTGAGCTGGTCGACGTTGTGCTGATTCTCGACAGGTGTCGCCTCCCCGTACTGGTTGTTCTCGACCAGGAAGACAGCCGGGAGATCCCACGTCGACGCCTGATTTATGGCTTCGTGGACCTGGCCCTGTGCAGTTGCGCCGTCACCGAGGAACGCCAGTGCGACCTGGTCGCGGTCCTGGTGGCTGATAGAGAGTGCAGCACCGGTCGCCAGCGGCGGTCCCGCACCGACGATACCGTTCGCACCGAGCATACCGGAATCGACGTCGGCGATGTGCATCGAACCTCCCTTACCGTTACAGTAGCCGTCGGCTTTGCCGAACAGCTCGGCCATCATCAGGTCTGGATCGAGTCCCTTCGCGATACAGTGGCCGTGTCCTCTGTGCGTGCTTGCGATGTAGTCATCGGGCTCCAGCGCGGCACACGTCCCGACACCCACCGCCTCCTCACCGATGTACAAGTGAACGAATCCGGGAATCTCCCCGTCGGCGAAGTAGTGTCCGGCCTTCGTATCGAACTGCCGTATCGTTACCATGCGACGCAGCGCTTCGAGTCTCTCCTCTGCGGTTTCCAGTGTATAATCTGCCATGCTTCGTCAAGCCCTACCAAGCCTTATACCATAACATTAACGATTTATCATATGGTACCACCCGGTTGTGGTTCATTCTACATGTATAATTATTATAATTTGGGATACCCGTCGAACGAGACACCGTTGAAGATGGGTAGGTCCGAGACGACCATCAAGTTCACCGACGGGATACGACCGCAATTTTACCGGAACGTACCTCCCACTTTCTGGTTAAAAGCGCCCACAAGCATTCCGGCAGCGTACCATCCTGAATCAGAGATCAACCGAAGATCGCCGTATCGGGCTATACTATTTATTCAGTGGGGTCCCCTCACTAGACATATGCGTGTGCTTCGCGGTCGTGCGTCGACTATCGAGCAAGACCGGGCGATAACGGATGAACTGCTATCGGATCCGACGGAACCAGCTATCAGGGTGTGGCACCCCCACCGACACGTTGCCTTCGGCCCTCGTGACGTCCGAGCTGACGGGTACTCGCAGGCAGCCGAAGCCGCCAAAGAGCTCCAATACGGGATTATCGAGCGCAGTGTGGGTGGCAGAGCAGTCGCATACACGGGCACGACCGTCTGTTTCGTCCACGTCGATACGATTCGTGATACGCGAAGGGGCCTGACAGAGCGCTACGATCGGGTCGTTGACCAACTCCGGCTCGCACTCGATGCCGTTGGTGTCGACGCCGACCGGGGTGAGCCGAATGCCGCCTTTTGTCCCGGCTCTCATTCGTTATCGGCCGCGGGAAAACTCGTCGGCATCGCACAACGTATTCGACGGAATGCTGCACTGACGGCTGGCATCGTCATTCCACGTGACCGAGAGGAGCTCATCGGCGTCCTCGAACCGGTTTATACGCACCTAGGGATCCCCTTCGACCCGGACGCGGTAGGCAGCGTCCGCCGCGCGGGTAGTTCAGCGACCCCCGAAGAAGTCCGCCAGGCCGTCGAAGAGACTCTTATTGCTGGGAACAGTACCGACTCATCAGAAATCCGGCAGGAACACGTTTCAGAGTTCCACGTAGAATATCGGTAACGTCTCTCTCAGCCGAAGTAACAGGCAGCCCTTCGTTCAGTATTCGAGATTTCCTTGAATGATGTCTCCATACTCTTGCACTACGGAGGGGTATTCTTCGAAGAAGGCATCGTCATCGAGTCTGCTTGGCGGGCCATACAGCGCGATTCCACCGATGAGATTATCGGCCTCACTTATAATCGGAACGCCAATACCCCGCATTCCTTCGAAGCACTCCTCGTCGTCGAACGCATACCCCCGTTGGCGAATGAGTTCCATCTCCTCCAAGAGCGAGTCGAGTTCTGTGACTGTATTTTTTGTTCTCGGGTGGAGACCGTACTGACCGGTCACGCTCCGGATCTCTTCGTCGCTCAGTTGAGCGAGAATCGCTTTCCCGTAGGCAGTCGTATTAAGTCGTGATTTGACCCCCGGATATGTCCGATTGACCTGCAGGCGTTTGACTTTATCACCCTTCTTCATCGACAGGAGTACCCCGAGATTGTTCTCTTCGATCATCAGACCTGCAAATTCACCAGTTTCATCGGCTAACCGGCGGATCTCCGGCTCGGAAACTGTATACATATCATAGTTTCTCCGAACCTGGTTACCGACTTTGAGAAAAAACGAACTCAACCGATAACGGCCGTCTGACCCCTTCGTAATATAATTAATTGTTTCAAGTGTATTGACATATTCGTACATAGTACTCAGCGGCATGTCAAACTCCTCGGCCAGTTCCCGTACGGTTGCTGATTGCATTTCCACCAGTCTCTCCACGATCCGGTTCGCACGGGAGAGAGATTTGAGTGGGGCTGAAGACATACTACGGCGTACCACTGCAATTATAATCATAGTTCCGGTTATTTCAAAAACAAATACATCCGAGATGAGTGTTGTCGAACCCGTTCAGGTCGAATAAGCATCATCCGCTTTAACCAAATTCGAAATACTCGGAATAACCGTCGTATACAGCACATTTTCTTGCCATGGTATCACAATACATGCGTGACTATTACGATTATTTCGAACGACCGGCATTTCGGTAGTCACGGACTCCCTACGACACCGAATCGGTTTATGAAACCCTACAGTTGAAAACTCACTTCACTCACCATGCTGTGATTATAACTAATGCAAGTGACTTTGTCCTTGAGCATGGACTCTTTTGCTATTGTTTCGCGATCGGTCTAAAATTCGATTCTCTGTCGGATCTCTTTTGATCTGAGTATGAAAGCGTAGATCCTCAGGGGCGGATCGTCGGGGCACGAGTCGCTGTCGAACGCGACTGTATCGCCTTTGCAGGTCAGCCGTCGCGTGTACGACTCCCCGCCGATGTCCATACGGACCGACACCTCGTCGATGTCAGCCTTCAGCGATTCGCACTCGCTGCCGCGTGCTGCCATGGTGACTCGAATGAAGGATATACATCCGTCGCGTTGCGATCGGAAAGCACAATGAAGCAAGAATAGAACTCGGCGGAGTTCGCCTGACCTGGCTGATGTTTTTCCGTCGTAACAGACCGACAACCCGGCACTGAGTGGTGAATTATCAGATTATTATATTTTTCTACTTGGGGGTGAAGTGGTCCCGGAATTGGGATTACATCCGTATGAATGTAATTCCATGTTCCACCGCCGTTCTCATTGCTGCAACTGCCACGTTTTGAGGAGTGCGACGGATATGAGAAGCTACAGTGCACATAGCGTCTGTGAGCATGTTGTACTCACTCAGCGGGAGACCTTTCCTCGTCCATTAGCGTGTAAAACACGTCGATGGGTGAGTCTCTCAGGGAGATGATTACGCCTTGGTCGAATCCGAGGCGGACCTCCCTGTGTTGAGCGACATCTCTCAACAGTGACGTCCGCTTTGGGGTAGGAGGGGATCGCGAGACGATGAATCCGATTCGGGGATTCCACCGGGTTCCAGCATTGGTTCGCTAGCGGTCGGCTAGTTTTTGTGCCAAAACTGCTGAGACCGTTTAATGCTTACGTGGACTTCCGAAACCGTGGGCAGTGCACAACCTCGGAGGGTGGATTTGATGCGTGTCTTCTGTTCGATCTATCTGTTCTGAATCAAAATAGAGTCGATTCTCTTGGTCGGCTTTGCGTTCGTTATGATTTTGGAATTACACGAAGGACGAACTCCCTCTGAGCTGTTGAATCGTGAGTTCGGCTCGTTTCGAGGCATGACTGCGGTCAAACCCTGATGTACCGATCCCAACGACGCCGGCTGTCGAAAGTAACGTCGCTGAAAGTGTCGATAAGAAACGCCAGACGACTATATCAAGTCGATTGAACGCCTTATCGAGTCAGATCTTCGCAGTTTACTCTAGGGTAATCTACTTTGTCACTCTGAGTCGGATAGTGTTTACATAAGCTGATTCCATGCGAAGGCAAGCACTTGTATTCAATTTTCGGCGGTACCCGACTCAGCGTGACTGAACATATTTGAGAATTAGTTGATTCATCGTATTACTTTACAAAATTCATGTTCGACTGCATTCCGATTCCCATGTGTGACGTGTTGGAATCGGATCCCGTGGCGATGGCAGGCTGCCTGCAACCAGGGAGCACCATAGACGAGAAAGACCGCGCCGCCGACCCAATATATCTCATAAAGTTTTGAATAAAAATAAATAAATTGTGTTAGTTCCAGTAGATATATTCGAAGTAAAGCAGATAGTTAGTGTTAGGATCGACAGCGGCGTACAACCAGTATCGCTCATAATTAAGCTGAACCACGATTTCATCGACTGCGACGTGATTCGGATTGCACCATCTGTCGGCTGTAGATCAGCCTTCTGCACCCACCGATGCACGGTGATTCGATGACGATCGACACCTGACTTCTCAACAATATAGATAATATTTAAAACTGATAATTCAGCCAAATAGAGTCGGATATCGAGCTTCATCGCCGACTCGGATGTCGCCTCTCACTTCAGAAAAGACCTAACTCGATACACCCGCTACCGCCTCATCCCTTCGACCTTATCTCAACACCGCCACAGCGGAGCTCGAGCGCGGCTTGCGCTTTCGTGAAACTACTGTGAAAGCACGTCTGCAACGAGGATCTCAGCGTCAAAACCGACGGCCTCAGCGGTTCGCATCGGCACGTTCCCCGTCTCAGAGAGTACTTCAATACGTTCGTCGGTGACCAGTACTGTGTCTTCAGTTTTGACGCCAACCGTGGTGGGGTTCCACGCATAGGCCATTGGCAGTGACAGAGAATCGTCCCCGCGTGGCGTACCGATCCACTCCCGACCCAGCGTCCCGAGCGCACCGCCCTGATGGTGATTCTGCCACTCGTCAGCGTATCCTAACTCTTCGTAGGCTCGCTTGATGCTCGTAAACACGTCTCCTGACGTCCCGCCCGTGCAGCCGACTGCTCGGGTGGCGGCGTAAGCCGTTGCGGCGACCCGACACAGATCGTCGTACTGCTGTTCAAACGTAGTCGGGATATCCTCAAACCACACGGTACGGGTCACCGCGGCATTGAGGCCGTCGCGGACACCAACGACAGTGAGAATCGCGTACGAACCCACTGCAACGGGTTGCGGAGTGAAATGTCGGTACCGCTCGACTCGGTCCTGTCCGCCGACAAGAACGACGGTCGACTCGATACCCAGTGACTGAAGCGTACCGTGGAGTGACCCGGCCAGAGAGCGCTCGGTGTCGCTCGGTGAGGCGCCCCGGGCGACCGACTCCACGGCGGCGGCAACGTCTCGACTCAGGTCTCGGTACCGATCGATATCGATCTCCGTCAATGGCTGTGTCAGTTCGGTTCTGTCGACAGCATCGAATTCGGGACACGCGAAATCAGCCGCTGCCGGGCGGTTTGCCCGGTCGGCCACGGCGGATTCGATATCTGTCTCGTGCCAGGGTCCGGCCTCGAGCGCGACGTCGTCGTCGAGTTCTTCATCGAGTAACCGTTGAGCCTCGATGTTAGTCGTGAGCACGGTCGTGTCGACGCCGTCGTACCCGACTGCGGCAACCCCGGTCTCTCCGGCGCGTTCGACGAGATTGGATCCCCCCGTGAGCCACGAGAACAGGTGCGGCGTCGCCAGCCAGATCGATTCGAGATCGTGCGTGCGCAGATAGGCGTCTAATCGGTCGAGTTTGGACTGATGAGGCATGATTTCCGTTGTCACTGTCGTTTCTCTCGCGCGGTAATAAAACGACCCGGTGGCGAGCGGTTCCCGATCGAAGTGAGTTGACGGCTGTTGTCTCCCGTTGACCCCTGCGACAGCTGGTTCGGTTGCGTCGTTGATCGCATCACCGTAGTTATGTACGATCACACAGTGTGGGTCAGTAGAGGAATGAGCGAAGTTGCCGCGCGCAAGCGTATCTTAGAGACGGGTATCGTCGCGATTATTCGCGGGATCGAACCGGACGTGTGCAGTGACGTTGTCGGCGCCATTGCGGCGGGCGGTGTCGACGCAATCGAGATAACGGCCAATACGCCCGGTGCAGTCGAGATGATCCGCCAGATGTCCGGCGAGCACGACGGTGTCAGTATCGGCGCAGGAACGGTTCTGGATGCAGAAACCGCTCGGGCGGTCCAACTAGCCGGAGCGGAGTTCGTCGTCACGCCGACGGTCGATACGGACGTCATCGAAACGTGTAACCGGTACGGGACGCCCATCGCGACCGGCGTGATGACGCCGACGGAAGCGCTCACGGCGACGGAGGCGGGTGCCGACTTCTGTAAGCTGTTCCCCGCTTCGAGCACGGGTCCCGAGCAGGTGAGCGCCATCAATGGGCCGCTTCCACAGATCCCAATCATTCCGACGGGTGGGGTCTCGCTGGACAACGCGGCGGCGTTCTTCGAAGCAGGCGCTGTCGCCCTCGGCGTCGGCAGCGCGATCGTCGACAGCGAGGCGATCGAAGACGGGAATTTCAACGCTCTGACTGAGGCAGCGAGCGAGTTCACGGCACTGGCAGAGGCGCACCGATGACGGGCGGGCTCGTCACGTTCGGCGAGACGATGCTCCGCCTGAATCCGCCGTCCGGAGAACGATTGGAAACCGCTACCTCACTGGAGTTCCGAACGGCCGGCGCTGAAAGCAACGTCGCCATCGCGGCCGCTCGACTCGGCGCGTCGTCGACGTGGCTCTCGAAGCTCCCCGACTCGCCGCTCGGGCGTCGGGTCACGAACGAGGTCAGACAACACGGCGTTGAACCGCGTGTCGCGTGGGCTGACGGTGCGCGGCAAGGCGCCTACTACATCGAGCAAGGCTCCGTCCCGAGGGAGACCACGGTTATTTACGACCGTGCAGACGCGGCGATCACGACGGTCAGTCCGGCCGAGCTCGATCAGGGCGCGATCGGTAACGCTGACGTATTTTATACGAGCGGGATCACGCCCGCGCTCTCGTCGACGCTCGCGGAGACGACAGCCACTCTGTTGGCCGCCGCAAAGCGGGCCGGAACGACGACGGCGTTCGACCTCAACTACCGTTCGAAGCTCTGGTCGTCGGCCGATGCCAAACGTCGATGCGAATCGCTCTTTTCGGACGTTGACGTCCTTATCGCGGCCGAGCGCGACGTCAACACCGTCCTCGATCGAGATGGATCGGCCCAAACGATCGCGACCGGATTAGCCGCGGACTTCGACTTCGAGACGGTCATCATCACTCGCGGCGAGAACGGGGCGCTCGCGACACGCGACGGGTCGGTCGTCGACCAGCCGGCCTTCGAAACCGAAACCGTCGACGCCATCGGAACCGGTGACGCGTTCGTCGGCGGCTATCTCGCTCGACGCCTCGCTGGCGACGACGTCTCCAACTCGCTCTCGTACGCGGCGGCGACCGCCGCGCTCAAGCGAACCATCGAGGGCGACCTCGCAGTCGTCACACCCGACGAAGTCGAACGGGTGCTGGAGAACGGCGCCGGCGGAATCGCTCGATAACGGTCGGTCGATCTCACCGAGCGGTCAGCGGGATCGCGCGTACTCGAGGAAGCTGTGGTCCTGCATGACTGCGGTTCGGCCACCGTCGACGAGCAGGCTCGTTCCGGTGATAAACGAGGCCTCGTCGCTCGTCAGGAACGCGACGGTCGCGGCGACGTCGTCCGGCGTTCCGATCCGTCCCAGCGGATGCATCGCCTCGACCCGCTCGCGGTCGTCGTCGCTCAGCTCTTCCCGGGTGCGCTCGACTTCGACCCACCCGGGATTGATCGTGTTCACGCGGATACCGAGCGGCCCGAGCTCGAGTGCGAGCGCGCGAGTCATCCCGTTGATACCCGATTTCACCGCATTATACGGGAACAGTCCGGGCATCGTCAGAAACGCGTGGTTTGAAGACATATTGAGGACGGCTCCGCCTTCGGGCATGTGCTCGACGGCGTGTTTGACGCAGAGCCAGAACGACCGGAAGTCGGTCTCGACGACGAACTCCCAGTCGTCCATCGTCGCCTCTGTCGCCGTCGTCTCGGTCTGTACCCCGGCGTTGTTCACGAGGACGTCGACGCGACCGTAGCGCTCGGCGGTCGCAGCGACGAGCGACGCTATCGCGTCCGGGTCGCGCATGTCGGCCGCGATGAAGGTCGCCTCACCGCCGTCGGCGTGAATCTCGTCGACGACTTCCAGACCGTCGGCTTCCGATCGACCGTTGACGACGACGCGTGCGCCCTCGGCGGCGAGCCGTTTAGCGACACCCGCCCCGATCCCCTTGGTCGACCCGGTCACGATGGCGACGTCGTCGGCGTGCCGTCCCGACTGGGGGTTACTCATCGGCCGGCTCCGGCAGCGCGCTCAGATCGCCGCGACCGGTGTACGCGGCGAACAGATCGACTTCCTCCTGACGGTACGGCGTCCCGTCCTCGTGAACCACGTCGTGGAACCAGGTGTCGGTGTCCTCGTCCTCGACCGCCTCGGCGATCGACGTCTGTGCGGTGCTCCACGGGAGGTTGGTCTGAATCTTGCCGTTGACGAACCCCCAGGTGTAACACCCGATACTCCGTTCTTTATATAAGGGGAGGTGCGTCCGGACGTGGTTATCGCGCGTTCGGGCGAGCCACTCCGTACAGAGCAACGGTCGGTCGTAGGCCTCGAGGTCCGCGAGCCGTTCCTTCGTGAACTCCAGTTCGCTGTAATCGTGGAACGAGATGATATCGGCGTGTTCGCTCCCGATCCGATTCTGTTCCGTCCGATTCGGATCCCAGTTGACGCCGGCGGTGACGGGCTGTGTCGGGTCTGCCTCTCGGATCCAATTGAACGACTCTCGGAGCAGCGGCAACGTCCGTTGGCCCATCTCGCTGTTTCCGGGTTCGTTGTACACGTCCCAAATGAGGACGCGCTCGTCCGTGCGAAACGCGCTGCCGATGTCGCGGACGTACTCGGCCAGCTTCGGCCAAGCCGATCGGTCGAGAGCCCGCTCGTGGCCCGGGCTCGGCGTCCACTGGCTGTTGTGCGTGTTGGGAATGGGGTCTTTCTGCGGCCCGAGATACGGTTCATCGCCCGAGAACGCGACGTCGTCGAAGAAGACGAACATCGTCGAGAGCCCGTGTCTATCGGCGATCGAGAGGAACTCCTCCATACGGCGTTTGAGCCCCTCGGGATCGTCTTCCCAGACGACGTACTGCAGGAACACCCGGACGGTGTTCATCCCGACCGCGCTCGCCCAGCCGAGCTCCCGATCGATCGTCTCGGGGTCGAACGAGTCGGCCAGCCACATCTCCGTCGGATTGACCGCCGTACTCGGCAGGTAATTGCAGCCGACGAGCCAGTCTCGTTCGTCGTACCAGTTCCACGCTTCTTCCGTGCTCCAGCGTTCGGTTGTCATGTCTCGTGTTCTCCGTGTCGTCTGCCGTCTCAATCAGTCGGAAACTGTGCCGCGAGGTCGATCGTCCCGGCCGTCACCACTCGGCGACGCTCCCGTCGTCGTGTCGCCAGACCGGATTGTGCCAGTCGACCTCCAGTTCGGCGCGTTCGCGAACGTAGTCGGCGTCGATCTCGACCCCGAGTCCCGGGCCGTCGGGGATGTCGACGAACCCCTCCTCGTAGTCGAAGACCGAGGGATCCGCGAGGTAATCGAGCACGTCGTTGCCCTCGTTGTAGTGGATATCCAGGCTCTGCTCTTGGATGAGCGCGTTCGGAGCAACGGCGTCGACCTGCAGACAGGACGCGAGCGCGATCGGCCCGAGCGGACAGTGCGGCGCCATCGCCACGTCGTAGGCCTCGGCCATCGCGGCGATCTTTTTCACTTCGGTGATGCCGCCGGCGTGCGAGAGATCCGGCTGGATGACGTCGACCGACCCGTTCTCGAAGACCTGCTTGAAGTCCCACCGCGAGTACATCCGCTCGCCCGTCGCGATCGGCGTGGACGTCTGCGCGGCGATCTGGGAGAGCGCGTCGTTGTGTTCCGGCAACACCGGCTCCTCGATGAAAAACGGCTCGTGCGGTTCGAGCGCCTTGGCGAGGCGCTTGGCCATCGGCTTGGTGACGCGACCGTGAAAGTCGACGCCGATGTCGATATCGGGGCCGACCCGGTCGCGGACCTCGCCGAGGCGGTCGACCGCGGCGGCGACACTACTCGGGTTATCGACGCGGCGGAGCTCCGGCGTCGCGTTCATTTTGAGCGCGGTGAACCCGGCGTCGACCTTCGCTGCGGCCGCCTCACCGACGTCGGCGGGACGATCGCCGCCGACCCACTGGTAGACTCGGACGCGATCGCGGACCGGTCCGCCGAGGAGCTCGTACACCGGGGCACCGAACTGCTTCCCCTTGATGTCCCAGAGCGCCTGGTCGATACCGGCGATAGCGGACATGAGGATCGGGCCACCTCGATAGAAACCGCCGCGGTACATCGCCTGCCAGTGGTCCTCAATACGGAGTGGGTCCTCGCCAAGCAGATACGTCTCGAGGAGCTCTTCGACCGCTCCGCGGACGGTTCGAGACCGCCCTTCGACGACCGGCTCGCCCCAGCCGACAGTGCCGTCGCTGGTCTCCAGACGGAGGAACAGCCACCGCGGCGGTACTTCGAACAGTTCGTAGTTGGTGATTGTTGTCATCGTGTGGTCGTTTCGCGTCGTTAATTCTGACTCCGTTCGTCGATGAGCCGATCGAGCAAGACCGTTCCCACGGGCTGTTCGCCGTACGCTTGTCCGAGCGGGAAGGTCGTCACGCACACCCGCCCGTCGCCGACCGACCGCGTGAGCAGCGGACTGCCCCAGTTGGCGATCCACCCCTCGACGTACTCCACGTGGATGTCGTCGCGGTCGGTATCGAGTCCGGTCACCAGCGCGTTCGGATACATTCCCTCGAAGGCCCAATCCAGCCGTTTGCTTCCGGTCAGATCCGAGATGAGGGGGCTGTCGTGGGCGAACAGGGACGAACAGAGGTTCCAGTTTTCACCCCGAGGGAGTTCCCGGTACTCGAAGAGGTCGTCTTCGGGCGTCGACTCGCGTAGTCGGGGTAGCAACAGGACGTCGCCGCCCGTTTCCGCGTACTCTCGGACGGTCGCATCAAGCGTCGAGACGACTGCCAAGTCGACCTCGTCGGTCAACTCGCGGGTCACGTCGTACCGGGAACCGATGAGCCGATCGGCGACGTAGTTCTCCTCGACGAACACCGACGTCTCGTTGTTCGGTACCCGTGTGGGTTCGACGACCGTCACCGGCTCTTCGTTTCTCGCCGTCGCCGGTTCGTCGTCTGCCTCGTCGCTCGTGAACGTGACTTCGAGCGTGTAGATCCCGGACGCCTCGACCGGTGGGGTCGACGCGGTGACCGTTCGCGATCGCGATCGCGCGTGGGCGTCGACCGCCACCTCGAAGCTCCCCTCGTCGACCGTGTCACCGGTCGCGTCGGCGGAGATCGACCAGTCGACTGTCCCGCGGTGAACGTCGCGACCGTCGTTGACCACCGTAACCGAGGCGGTGACCTCGTCGCCGCCCCAGACGACGTGACTGTCGGGCTCGGCGGTGACGAACAGCTCGCTGTTGATCGCGGCGAACTCCTCGTGGAACGCCTTCTCTTCGCGCCGGTAGTCGAGGATACCGTTGAACTCCCATTCGATGTCGCTGAATTCGGTAATGATGTATCCCGAGATGCCGCTGTGAACCCGCATCTGCTCGATGAGGTCCTTGATAGAGTGGTACTCCCGCCACTGCCAGACGTCGGCGAGATCGGATATCCCGTCGAACGTGGTCGGGAGCGCCGTCTCCTCGAAGCGCTTGTCGAACCCGGCGGGCGACCGCAGGTTCGATTCGAGGTGAACCTGTCGCTCGTTCACCGAGTCGTCAGCGGCGGTCAGGAACGGGTGGTTGTACCAGTCGGGTTCGCCGCCGTAGAACTCCTCGAGCGCGTCGATGTCCGACAGTCCCCACATGCCGAACTCGGAGACGAGGACGGGCGTCGACTCGGGGTCGGTGTAGGTTGCGGCGTAGTTGTCCTCGGGGTGAGACACCATCGAGTCGAGGTCGTTCCCCCAGGCAGCCGTCCGGTCGGGACTGGCGAAGTACCGGTGGTAATCGTTGAGGTCGGTCGCGACGTGTGCCCAGCCGGAGTTGTCGCAGACGAGCCGCGTCGGGTCCCAGCGTTTCGCCGTTTCGTAGAACTCGCCGAGGTACGCCTGCTTCTCCTCGTCCTCCCAAATGAACGGCTCGTCATCGGCGTGACCGATCCCCCACTCCTCGTTATAGAGGCTCCAGGCGACGACGCTCGGGCGGTTGAAGTCCCGGTCGATGAGGTCTCGGAGCTGTTGGCGGACCTCCGCTTTCGACCGGTCGGTGTACCGTGTCGGGTTCGCGGGCTCCTCCCAGACGAGGATGCCCATCTCATCGGCGAGTCTGAGAAACTCAGGGTGGGCGGGTTTGATGTGTTTGCGGAGCAGGTTGAACCCGAGTTCCTTGGCCGTCCGGATCTCGCGCTCGAAGAGGTCCTCGTCGAAGGGGCGGTACAGCGTCTCCGGGTAATACCCCTGGTCGAGGGCGCCGCGCACGTAGAGCGGCTCGCCGTTGAGGTAGAGCTCACCGTCAACAGTGCTAATGCTCCGCATCCCGAAGTAGTCGCGATAGGTGTCGACGGTACTGTCGCCGGTCGAGAGCGTCACCTCGACGTCGTAGAGGACGGGCTGATCAGGCGCCCAATAGACGGCGTCCGGAACCGGAACCGTGGCCGCTGTCGCGTCGTCGGGGTCGACGTGACAGGCCCGCTCGGCGACGAGGTCGCCGTCCCGCTCCACCCGGACGGTCGCTTCGAGGTCCTCCGGCGTACGACCGTCCACGGCCGTCGTGAACTCCACATGAGCGACGTCGTCGTCGAGATCGGGCGTCACCTTCACCTCTGAGACGCGGACCAAGGGGCGGGTTTCGAGGGTCACGCCCTGCCAGATGCCGCTGACACGGGTGTACCACGGATCGCCCTGTTTCCCGTGCGGGATCTCGCTCGTGTCCTGGGGGTCGTCGACCCGAACGATCACGACGTTCTCATCGGCCTCCAGCGCCTCGGTGACGTCGACCTCGAACGGGAGGTAGCCACCGCGGTGGTCGCCGCATTCGATTCCGTTGACGTAGACCGTGGCGTGGTAGTCGACCGCGCCGAACCGAAGGAAGGCTCGCTGTCCGTCGGGAACGGAATCGATGTCGATCGAGGTTCGGTACCACGCGACCCCGGTGTAATCAGTGAGTTCGTCGAGTTCCTGCCACGCCGAGGGCACCGAAACCGAGAATCGGTCACCGTCGTCGGGCCACTCGTCGGCGTCGTACCACTCGTCGTCGATCCCGGTATCTCCGGCGTCTCGCCGAAGCTGCCAGCGCCCGTTTAGCGATCGGGTAGAGCGTCCTTCGACGGATTTCAGTGAGTCGTTGAGTTTCATATGTGTGTTAGCGTACTGCAGTAGGTGAGTGCTGATTCATTGGGGTTCGGGTGTTGATGTCTGTTTTTATATGTCGTGACGCGGGGGGACTCAGGCAGGCGTACTCGAGACCGGGGTCGATACGTCGGTTACGGCGGGCACGTCGAGCTCCTCGGCGAGGTACTCAACGTGGTAGGAAAACGCCGCTGCCGCGAACAGCAGGACGAACCCGATGGTCAACAGCGCCGTTACTGCGAAGACGACCGCGGTGACGAGCGCGAGCGACAGCGCGGCCGCCGGATTGCTGGCCGTCCACACGTACGCCTGCTTGAGTGCGACCACAGGCGACTCACCGTCCGCCATGGCGACGAACGTCGGGATCAGGGCGACCGCGAGGTAGCCCGCGACGTAGAGGCCGACGACGGCGACAATCGGAGTGAGACCGGTGAACGTCGTTCCCGCGCGGAGCGAGAGCCCCGCGGGAGCGGCGAACACGATGGGGAGGACGCTCAGCAACAGCGCGTGTACGCCGTTCGTGCGAACTGCGCTGACGACGTAGTCGCCGTCGAGTCGACCGGTCTGGCGAAGCGACCGGACGGCGGCGTACGCGCCGAGCGTTGCCGGGCCGATCGTGACCAGCGGAAGCGAGGCGATGAACCACGCGACGCTCACCGCGATGAGGGTCGCACTGTGCTGGTAGACGAACCGAAGGGTTCGCTTGTGCGTGGGGCGGTCGCCGAGTTCGGTTTCGCCCGCGGAGTCGTGAGCCGACATTATCCCGTGGTCCCCTGCATCTGGACCGCGTTCACGAGATGCTCCTGCAGAATGAGGAACACGATGAACAGCGGCGCGGCCGCGATAAGCGTCACGGCCATCTCGGCACCGGGCTGGAACACCTGCGTCGGCTGTGTCGTCACGATACCGACCGGCAGCGTGAACGACATCTCTCCCTGCAACACGATGAGCGGCCAGAGGAACTGGTTCCACGTGTAGACGAAGGTGTACAACGACAGCGCGGCGATCGCTGGCTTCATCAGCGGGAGCACGATTCGCAGGTAGATCTGGAACGTGCTAAACCCGTCGAGTTTCGCCGCCTCGATCACCGAATCGGGGAGATCCTTGAAGAACTGCGTGAACAGGAAGACCCCGATCGGAATGGCGCTGAACGGCAGGATAACCGCCAGCGGGCTGTTGAGAAGCCCGAAGTCCGATATAATGGTGTACAGCGGCACCATGTTCGCGTAGATCGGCACCATGAAGCTCGCGATGATCACCGTGAACACGATCCGCTTACCCGGCCAGTCGAGTTTGGTGAGCGAGAACGCGATCATCGAGTCGATGATGACGACGATAATCGTCGTTGCTCCGGCGATAATCAGCGTGTTTATCAACCACTGCAGTATCGGCACGCCCTGCATGACTGCCTGGTACCACTCGAAGGTGACCTCGGGTGGAATCCAGTACGGCTGCTGGGAGAACGCGAACTCTTCCGTTTTCAGCGACGTCGACAGCATGTACAGGTACGGCGTGAGGAACAGCAACGCCGCTCCGTACAGCGCAACGTACAGGCCGACCGTCTTGGGCTCTGGGCGGCCGATCCGGTTTGAAATGCGTGACGACATCAGTCGCTCCCTCCGACGAACTTGTAGTTGATAAGCGAGACGCCCACCAGCACGACGAACAGGAAGTAGCCGATGGCCGCCGCGTAGCCGAACTCCTGTTGACGGAAGGCGACTCGGAACAGGTACATGACGAGCGTCTGCGTGGAGTTACCCGGACCGCCGTTGGTCATAATGAACACCTGACCGAACACCTGGAACGAGGCGATGAGCTGGACGGTTGTTACGAACACGATCGCCGGTCGCATCTGCGGGAGCGTGATGTCCTTGAACGCACGCCAGGTGCTCGCGCCGTCGATGCGTGCGGCTTCGTACAGTCGCTCGGAAACGCCCTGTCTGGCTGCCAACAGGATCACGAAGTTGAACCCGACGGTCCACCAGATCGTCGCGAGCGCCACCGCCGGCATGGCGAACGTGAAACTGTTGAGCCACGCCGGCGGATTGCTCATGATGAGCTCGAGGTAGTAGTTGATCGGTCCGTACTGAGGGGCGTACATCTCGGCCCAGATGAGCGACACGACCGAGACGGTCAGCACGTACGGGCTGAAGAACACCGTGCGAAGGAAGCGCTTCCCCTTGATGTCCTGATTCACCCCGAGTGCGAGTGCGAGCCCGAGGCCGACGAGCGTTGGCACCGTCAGCACGACGAAAAGCGCCGTCGCGCGAACGGCCGCCCAGAACGCCGGATCCCCGAGCATCCGGACGTAGTTCTCGGCCAGTATGAACTCCGACTGTGCGGGATTGAACGCGTTCCAGTCGAAGAGGCTCATGTACAGCCCCTTCAATAACGGGTAGAGCAGGAACACCGAGAAGACCAGGAGGTACGGAAGGGCGAACAGTACGCCGTCCCGCGTCTCGGAATCCACGGCCTCGACCCGAGGGAGTCGGCTTAGTATCGATCCCGTGTCTTTAGTTGCCATTTGTTACTCCGAATTGTGTCATCCCTGCAGGTTGTTCGTCACGTCGGTGGCGGCCTGCTTGATTCCCTCTTCGGGGTCGAGCTGTCCGGAATAGATCTGTGAAATCGCGTTGTTCACCGGTCGCGTGTAGTTCTCGTTGTTCTCCGTGCTCGGCATGTACGAGAGTTCGTCGTTCTGTGCCATGTCCGAGAACGTCGAGAGCGTCTTTTCCCAGACGTTCGAACCCCGGAGGTCGTCCGAGTCAAGCACGGTCTGGGCCGCAGGGAGGTGACCCGCTTCGGTCCCCCACTCGAGGCTATTCTGCGTGATCCACTCGGCGGCTTCGACCGCGGCCTCCTGATTGGAACTGCTGTTCGGCACGCCGAGAGTGTGGCTGTTGGCCCACGTCTGGGGGGCGGACTGACCGGGTGCGACGAACGGCTTGGCCATTCCCCAGCCGAAGTCCTGTTCTTCGAGCACGCCGTAGTACCACGTCCCGTTGATTGTCATGGCGAGATCGCCCGACCGGAACGCCTTCGTTCCACGGTCATCGGTCGAGTCGGCCCGGTCCCATCCCCATTCGTTGGTGATGTCGTGGTAGAACTGAGCGAGGGCCACCCCGTTGTCGTCGCCGAAGGCGGCTTCCGTATTGTCCTCGTTGAGGAACTCGCCACCGCGCCCGTTCTGCCACGCGATGAATTGGCGGACGAAAAACCGGAGATACGGGTCGGGACTGAACGCCTGTTTGTCCGTCTCGGCGGTGATCGTATCGGCGGCCGATTTCAGCTCCTCGAAGTTCGTCGGCGGACTCTCGGGATCGAGACCCGCCTCCTCGAAGATGTCCTTGTTGTAGTACAGCCCGTTCGGATGTGTGTCCAGCGGGACCGCCAACCGGTCTCCGCCGAACTCGGTTTCCTGCCAGATGGAGTTGACGTATTCGTCGGCGGCCCCGTCGCTGAGCATCCCACCGATCGGCGTGAGCGCGTCGGTAAACCGCTGGATCTGCGGCGTGTGGAACACCGCGAGGTCAGGGGCGTCACCACCGGTCATCGAAGTGAATAGTTTGTCGTAGTACTCGTCGAACGGCTGTCGCTGCCGTTCGATCTGAACGCTGTCGTGTTCCTCGTTGAATCGGTCGACGAGCGTCTTCATCGCCTCGCCGTCTCCACCCGCGAACAGGGTCCAGTACTGAAGCGTGGTCGTTCCACCGGAGTCCCCATTCGCGCTCCCGCTGTCGCCGGAACAGCCTGCGAGCCCGGCCACCCCAGCCGCTCCCGCTATTTTGACGAACTTGCGCCTACTCGACGGTGTTACTCCTTGCCTCTTGCGAGCCATCGACATAACCACTAGAGAGCGCATATATAATTGTTTTTGTTGTGGTTTAAGTTGACAGTGAACGGTCTCTACCAGATGCCACTTCGACGAGAAATTCGAGTTCTGCGGCCGTATCGGCCGTCCCGGGTGCGTGTAACCCTCACGAAAGATGCAAACCTATTTATACGCCTTAGTGAAACGTTCGCACGGTAGCCCATGAGTAGAGTAAGCTTCACCGATGTAAAGAAAATGTACGGCGACATACTCGCCGTCGAGCAAGTGAACTTGGAGATCGAAGACGGCGAGTTCGTCGCGTTGCTCGGGCCCTCCGGCTCTGGTAAGTCGACCGTCCTGCGAATGATCGCCGGACTCGAAGATATCTCCAGCGGTGAGATCCAGATCGGCGATCGAGTCATCAACGACGTCCATCCCCGGGACCGTGGGATCGCGATGGTGTTCCAGAACTACGCGCTGTATCCGCACATGACGGTTCGGGATAACCTTTCGTACGGGCTCAAGTTGACTTCGGATTTGTCAGAGGAGGCAATCAGGGAGCGGGTCGAAAACGCGGCCGAGATGCTCGGGATCGAAGATCACCTCGAAAAGAAGCCGGCAGGCCTCTCCGGCGGCCAACAGCAGCGCGTCGCAACGGGCCGCGCTATCGTCCGGGAGCCGGAGGTGTTCTTGATGGACGAGCCGCTGTCGAATCTCGACGCGAAACTGAAGATGCACATGCGGACCGAACTCCAACGGATCCACGACGAACTCGAAACGACGACCGTCTACGTCACCCACGATCAAGAGGAGGCGATGACGATGTCCGATCGGATCGTGATCCTCGCCGAGGGACACATCCAGCAGGTCGGAACGCCGGACGAGATCTACAATCGCCCCGCCAACCGCTTTGTCGCGGACTTCATCGGCAGTCCGGCAATGAACTTCCTCGACGTTCGACTCGACGGCACGTCACTCGCGGGAGAGGGCTTCGAATACCCGCTTTCGAAGACGACTGCAGAGACGGCCCGGAACGCGACGACGACGTCGGATCTGACACTCGGCATTCGGCCGGAGGATCTCGCTATCGTCGAGTCGCCTACCGATCAGACCGTCCAAGCGACAGTCGACGTGGTTGAACCGGTCGGAAGTGACAATTACATCTACGCGCAGGTCGCCGGTCAGGACATAACGATTCGGGTCCCGGCCGCCGTGAAGCCTGATGTCGGCGATACGGTATACGTGCAGTTCGACGAGGAGAATATACACTTGTTCGATACGGAAACAGAACTGAATCTGTTCGCGTTGGCAGAACAGCCGGCGAACCAATCGGTCGAATCGGTCTCATAGCTCTCGTCGCCGTCGAATCGGTTACTCGACGTAGATCGAATTCAGCTCGATAACGTTCGCCGCGCTCTGGACCAGTTCCGGAATCTCCGTCTCGAGTTTCTCACCTTGCATTCTGCTTTTCGGAGCCGCGATACTGACCGCACCGTGAAGAGAGCTGTTCTCGCTGCTGACCGACGCTGCGACGCATCGCATCCCCGGCTTCGCTTCCTCCATGTCTAACGCGTATCCGCGTTCTCTGATCTCTCGAAGTGATTCGAGCAACGTATCCACATCGGTGATCGTGTTTTCCGTGAATTCGACCAGTCCGTGTTCGTCGACAATACTTCGGACGCGTTCGTCGGGGAGCTCGGCCAGGATCGCCTTTCCGAGACCGCTACAGTGCAACGGTTCGCGAAGTCCGATTTCGTGTGTTGTCTGGATCGCTTCCTCTCCGTGTGCCTTGTAGAGCAGGACGTTCTGTCCGTGCTCTATCACGCTGAATAACGCGAGTTCGCCGCTTTCGGCCGCTAGCTTATCGACTTCTTCGGCGACAATATCGAAGATCCCGGTGTTGTACTTGACTCGTTCTCCGATATCGAGGAATTTGAGGCCGTTCTGATACGCCCCGTTCCGCTCGACAACGTACGCCGACTCTTCGAGTCGATCGAGATACGCGGTTATCGTGGACTCGTGTCGGTTCGTCGCTTCCGCGATTTCTTGCGGAGTAGCGCTGTCTATCTCCTTGAGCACCTCGATAATCTCGAAGGCGGGCTCGATGCCGCCGACGTCTCGTATCGACGGGCGATAGATGCCGTTACTATTCTGTACGCGATCGGCAGAAACGAGCGTAGTAAGGTGGCGGTGTACGGCGCTTTTCGAGATATCAAGTGCGTTGGAAAGCTCCGTGACCCCGGCCTGGCCGTGAGAGTCGAGATATTCCATGATTTCAAAGGCGGTCTCGACGGCCTGTACTGTTCGGGGGCCATCTGCCTCGTTTGATTCCATATCTGTCTATCATCGTTGAACGGTATATACCTTCCCCTAGGGTGAACAGGGCGAAATCATGTTCACGTTAACAGAACCTATGTAGTGGCTGTTCTCTCTATCCGATTCAGATGTACGTGTTCGTTCACATCGGTGGCATTACAATAGTATGTTTGTAATGGAGGGCGCCCTTACTACATCGAATCGGACGCATTGATGACTCGGAGGGCGTCAGCAACCTGTTCTTGCGAAACGTCGATCGGTTCATTCCCCATTGGGCCCGTCGGGTCGGTGGCGACGCGTCCGACCGCTTCGAGGTCATCGTCTGACGGGTCGGTCACACCGAGATCCGACAAATCAGTCGGTAATCCGACTGAGACGGCGAAATCCTTGATATCCGTGAACGTCTCGTCAGTCGCTCCCTCAAGGATGAGTTGCGTTAACAGTCCGATCATCACTTTCTCTCCGTGAGTCGCCGATTCGGCTCCAGGCAGGGTTGTCAGTCCATCGTGAATAGCGTGTGAAGCCGCGAGCCCTCCGTTTTCGAACCCGAGTCCACTCAGCAGGATGATTGCCTCCGTAACGGCTTCTACGTTTTCGGTCACCGAATCCGACTCGACGGCGTGAATCGCTCCTCTGGCACGATTTCGGAGCAACCGATAACACGTTTGTGCAAGTGCGCGACCGGCGTACGTGGGACGGTCTTCGAACACCGTTGTCCCCTCGCTTTCCCACGTCGCCGTCGCTTCGAACCACGTTGCCAGCGCGTCACCGATCCCCGAAATGAACCACCGAGTCGGTGCCTGTGCGATGACGGCCGTGTCAACTAACACGAACTCCGGGTGCCGACGGTGTTTTTCCGCCTCAACGACCGACCCATCTTCCCCGTAGACGATCGAGATACTGCTCGTCGGTGAATCAGTCGCCGCAATGGTTGGGACCGATCCGACAGGTAACCCATGCCGAGCAGCAACCGATTTTGCCGTATCGAGCGATTTGCCCCCGCCGATACCGACCACGAGATCCGCATCCGTTTTCATAGCAGTACTGGTGAGTCGATCGATCTCGTCGACAGTGCAGTCACCGCTGAAACTACCACGTTCCATCGTTGCGGCCGCGGATTCGAAACTCCGTTCGACGGTTTCAGCCGTCAGTTTCCAGACAGTGTCATCGGCAATCACGAGTGCGGTTTCTCCGTGTCGTTCGGCCAGCTCTCCGAGCTGATTCAATACGCCCGCAGATTGGGTGTATCGGCCCGGGGCGGCAAATGTTCGTGTCATACGCCCTCGTGGGAGTTGAATTATATTAGTGTATGGTCTCTCGGCTTCGTCGTGTTACCGTACTTATGATTCATCAGACGGTGGGGGCTTACAGCCACTTTCCTTGACATCCCGAGATACCATTACATATGTACGGTTGTAATTCTAGTCGAGACCAATGTCGGAGCCCACAACGGTGCCCGGAGAGCTTGGGGCGGATCGACAGCATGGTGACGAGCCCAGTTCGGGAGTATTACGGCGGTAACTCCCTTCTATCTCGCTACTGTCTATCGGCTCAACTATCATAAATATTGGATAAAAGCCGCTCAAGCGAGTATATAAACAGACAGAAAATTATGGTAATTTATATTATGTATAGGATATCCGGATGAGAGACGCGGTACGACGATACAAACACGTCTCGGAACACTACTGTGAGAAAGTATGTACGGACAAATTATAAACTATATTATATGTATGGCATCCTATAGTCCCCATAGACTTTTGCTAGGCGGCTCTCATTACAGCGTATGGACGCAGACGCACTCCGTCAGGCCCTCGAAAATACGGACCTCAAAAAGTACGAGGCAGCTGCGTATCTGACGTTGATCGAGCACGGTGAACTGGCCGCGGTGGACGTTTCCAGTAAGTCGGAGATTCCGACGTCACAAGTGTATGATACGCTCCGTTCGCTGGAAGATCGCGGGCTCGTCGAAACGATAGACGGAGAGCGGCTCCGCGTGAAGCCGAGAGACCCGGACACCATGCTGGAGAAGCTCCGGTCGAGGGGGTCGCTCCTGACGGATGCGGCGGACGAACTCGAGGACCGATGGGAAGAACCGGAGTACGATGAACACCGCGTCGGCGTAGTGAAACGCCCCGAGACGGTGTATGAAAACACCCGAAACCAACTCAATAAGGCCAATCTCACGGCCGAATTCATGATGTCGTTCGACCAGTTAGAACTGCTGCTTCCGGAGCTTGAAGACGCCGCAAACCGCGGCGTCTTCGTCCGAATACACCTATACGCGGAACCAGATCTCCGTGAGAAGACCACGGCATTGGGACTCGAGGACACTGACCTCCACATTCGGGTTGGAACGATCCCGGGGCCGTTTCTCTCGATCATCGACCGTCACTGGCTGTTCTTCACGCCGAACACACGGGCCGACGAGGATTACGGCGTCCTCATCAACGACTACATTCTCTCCTTTATCACCCACTGGTACTTCGTCAGCTGTCAGTGGCACATGTGGGAGCCGCTGTTCGAAGCCGACGCGTCGTGGACCCAGTACGATTCGCTCGAGGAATGTATGCGGGACGTCGTCCCGCTGTTCGACGACGGCGCGGAAATCGACGTCGAGATCCACGGGAACTACATCCAGAGCCGGGAGGACTGCGTCATCAACGGGCGTCTCATAGGCGCGTTCTACCCGTCTAGATTCGGGACCGATCGCAAACAGCTTGCACTGGAGGACCTCTCGACCTACGCGACGGTGTATCTCGACACTGGCGACGAGGTTCTCTCCGTCGGTTCGTGGGGAGCAGTTTACGAGGACGTCGAAGCCCACCGCATCATAATCAAATCGATCGAGTTCACGCTCGACGCCGGCGCGACCACGACAGACGCGACGGGTTAGCCCTGATCGTCGGGCTGCGTTACGGTGACCGTCGTCTCTCGATCGGCAAGCTCGACGGTGTACTTCCCCGGCTCCACACTCCGGCTCCCATCCCGGCTGGCGAGGCCGAGTGACGCCGCGGAGAACGTGATCTCGAGAGTGTCGGACTCGCCGGCCGCGAGTGACGCGCGGTCGGAGCCGCGGAGCTCTCGAACCGGCCGTACCCGCGAACTCACGGTCGGCCGGACGTACAAGTCCGCGACTGCGGTCCCCGGGCGGTCGCTCGTGTTCGTCACCGGGAGCGTAACCGTCGCCGACTCCTCGGGACCGATCGTCGGATTGTCCACGTCGATCTCGCCGTATTCGAAGGTCGCGTAACTCTCCCCGTGACCGAACGGGAACAACGGATCGTAGGAGTCGAGGTGCTCGTCGGGGCCGATCGGTGTCGGATGTGGGTGGTAATTGAACCGCGTCGGGAGGTGTCCGGCGGACCGCGGTATCGAGATCGGCAGTCGGCCGCTCGGATCGGTCTCACCGTAGAGCGTCTCCGCCACCGCCCGTCCGCCCATCGTCCCGGGATAGTAGGCCATCAGTAAGCCCGCAGTGTGGTCCGCAATCCGGGTCACCGCGAGCGGGCGGCCCGTGACGAGAACTCCAACGACGGGAGTCCCCGTCCGGGCGATCGCTTCGACGAGGTCGCGTTGTGCCTCGGGGAGCTCGAGCTCCGTGCGGTTGGGGAACTCATCGGTTTCGGTCCCGCTGATCGCGTTCGGCCCGAACTCGTGGAGGTACCAGTTCTCACCGAGCGCGACGACGGCCACGTCGACGTCCTCCGCGGCGGCCGCCGCGGCATCGATGTCCTCCCGTTCGGCGGTGTTCGCCCCGCGTTCGTAGGTGACGGTCCCCGTCGACATCGATTCGATGGCGTCCCGAATAGTGACGACGTCCGTTCCCTCTGCGGCGGGAACGCTCCACCCACCGAGCTGTTTGATCGGGTCATCGGCGTTCGGCCCGGCGACGAGGACGTCGTCGTCGGTGTCGAGCGGCAACCGTCCGTCGTTCGAGAGCAGCGTCATCGACTGGCGGGCCGCGACGAGGGACTGTCGTCTGTGTTCGTCCGCTCCGACCGTCGCGTCGGCAGTCTCGGGATCGACGAACGGGTCCTCGAACAGACCGAGCTTGAACTTCTGGGTCAGCACGCGCCGAACGCTCTCGTCGACGAGCGACTCGGGTAGGGCGCCGTCCTCGACGAGCGACCGGTACCGCTCGGCGTGTTCGACGGCGTCGACGGACGCCAGATCGAGCCCGGCCTCGCGCGTCCGCTGTACCGACCCGCGGTGGTCGGCCGTCACGCGGTGGTCGTTGTGTAACATTCGGACGCCGTTCCAGTCGGAGACGATCGTGCCGTCGAAGCCCAGGTCGTCGCGGAGATATTCCGTGAGTACTGACTTCGATCCGTGGGCGGGTTCGCCGTTCGTCGCGTTGTACGCGGGCATCACCGATTCGACGCCCGCGCGTAACGCCTCGACGAACGGCGGAACGAACACGTTCCGAAGCGCGTACTCCGACACTTCGGCCGGTGACGCGTCTTCGCCGCGGACGGGCTCGCTGTACGCCGGGAAGTGCTTCGCGGTGGCGATCACCGAGGACTCGTCGACGCCGTCGCCCTGGTACCCGCGGACCTTCGCTGCGGCGAGGGTGCCACAGAGGTACGGGCTCTCGCCGAACGTCTCGAACGTCCGCCCCCACCTCGGGTCCCGGGCGACGTCGCAGGTCGGCGAGTAGTTCTGGTGTGCGCCGGTGGCTCGGACTTCGTCTGCGGTGGTCGCCGCCGTGGACTCCGCGAGCGATTCGTTCCGAGTCGCGGCCATCCCGAGTCCGTTCGGAAACGCGGTCCCCTCGGCCACGTACGCGTGCCCGTGGACCGCGTCGACGTTAAACAGAAGCGGGATACCGAGGCGCGTCTCCGACCGAGCCACTTCCTGGAGCCGGTTTACGGTTTCAACGATGTCATCGAGACGCGAGTCGTGTGCTCCCGCCCAGCCGAAAGACGCCACGGCGCCGACGCCGTGGTCGACGATCTCCGATTCGACGTCGTCGAGGTCCTTTGTCGCGTCGAGGTCGCCGGCCCACGTACCGACGAGCTGTCCCACTTTCTCCTCCAGCGTCATCCGGTCGAGGAGGTCCTCCACCCGCTGCGTTATCGGTAGCGACTCGTCGCGATACGCTAACGGCTCCGCTGTGTCTGCCATGACCTACTCCACTTTGCATCCGATTATAAATCTTCGGTGGCCTCGACGAGAGCACCCGGAGATGCGTGGCTCCGCCGGCCGAGCGGGCACTGCGGTCGGCGCTCGCCGACAGAATCGCCGTACAACGCGTCCGTGAATCTACTATTGATAGAATATACATAAACTATTGTATAGAATAATTTATTAACCGATACTCGAACAGTGCTAACGGATATGACACGAAACGGTAACAGTGGTAACACCTACGTCGACCGTCGTCGATTACTCCAGGCCGCGGGAGCAGTGGGTGTCTCGGCGCTCGCCGGGTGCTCCGATAACGCCGCGTCCGACGACGGTGCGTCCGACGACGGGGGATCGGAAAACGACTCCGGAAGCAGCGACGGGTCGTCCGGGCCCGAAGTTCTCGACACCACCATGGTCTCTGCGACGAACAACGGAGTGCCGACGAACATGCACCTCAACCCCATCGCAACGCAGAACTACGACGATATCGTCGGCGCACACGTGTTCGAGCGGTTCGTCGCGTACAACTTCGCGACGCAGGAGTTCGAAATGGCCGGGCTCGAAGACTGGTCCGTCGACGGCGAGACGTTCACGCTCACCATCAGAGAGGACCTCAACTGGGAGAACGGCGAACCGGTCACCGCGCGCGACCTCGTGACGCAGTTCCAACTCGAGAAGAAGACTTCCGGAGCCATCTGGGACTTCGCAGAGAGCGTCCAAGCGGGGGACGACGAGAAAACTGTCGTGTTCGAGCTCTCCGAGGAGACGAACCCCCGGCTGTTGAAATACGCCATCGGCTCTCAATCGGACCGGATATACGCGTACCACCCCGTCTACGAGGAGTTCCTCGATCAGGACGCGTCCGCCGTCCAACAGTTCGAATGGGAGGACGACGTCGTCGCCAACGGGTCGTTCACTTTCGAGTCCAAAAGCGATCAGGCGTGGACGCTCGCCCGGAACGAGGAGTACTACAACGCCGACAACGTGAACTTCTCCGAGCTGCAGATCCTCCAGCGGGCGGATAACACCGCCCTGCAGCAGGGCATGCGGGGCGGCGAACTCGACGCGATGTCCAGCATGTTCGCGCCGCCGAACATCGCGAACAGCATGCCCGATCACGTCCAAGAGATCAACACGCCCGCGAAGTGGGGCTACGGGATCGTGTTCAACCACGAGCACGAGCACTTCGGGAATCAGAACGTGCGACAGGCGATCGCACACGTGTTGAACCGTGAGAAGATCGCCCAGAACGCCGGCCCGCGAACGAAGCGGGTTCCGGAGGTGGCGACGGCGATCGCCGTCGACGACCAGGAGCGCTGGCTGGGTGATCAGATGGACCGGTACGAGACGTACGGCCCCGGCACGGCACAGACGGACACCGCGGCCGAACTGCTTCGCGACGCCGGATACAGCAAGAACGACGGCGTCTGGGAAAACGGAGACGGCGACACGATCAGCGCGCAGTTCGCGACGCCGAGCGGCTGGACCGACTGGACCACCGCGACGGACACGGTCGTCGATCAACTCAACTCGTTCGGGCTCGATCTCGAGATCGACTCGAAACCGATCGGCGACTTCTACGGCGATTACATCGAGAGCAACTTCGGGATGGGCGCGTTCTACTGGCTCCCGGGCGGCGCGCGCTCGTCGTTCCCGTTCTACCCGCTCCGGTGGGAGATGCTCTGTCCCGACATCGACGGCGGTCACGGGTTCCCCACGGACGAAACGACGCTGCCGGCCATCGACGGCTCGGGCGAGATGACGATCAACCCGCTCGAAGAGATCAGAGAGATCACCTCGATGACGAGCGACGAGGAAGCGGCCGAGATCATCCGACGCGTCGCCTGGCATCACAACCAGACGCTCCCGCTCATCCCGGTCACCGAAAAGCAGGAGCAGACGTGGATCAGCGGACAGAAATTCAACACTCCCGACCCCGACGCCCCCGCCCTGGGCGTGAAATGGGCGACGCAGTGGCTCCCCCGAATCGGTGAATTCACCGCGGCCGGGAACTAGACCATGACCAACGCAGTCACGCACACAAGCTAACTGGACACACAACACAGATGGCACATTACTATCTGCGGCGAACCGCTCGGGTATTTATCACCGTCTTTCTCGTCGCCAGCCTGTCTTTCGGGCTGATCCGGCTGCTACCGGGCGGCCCGTTCACGCTGCTCCGCGCGAACCTTCTCAGACAAGGAGTCCCCGCATCGGAGGTCGACGCGCGGATCGCGAATCTACAGAACATCCAGCCGGACGCCCCGCTCTGGCGACAGTACCTCGATTACATGAGCGCGGCCGCTCAGGGCGACTTCGGCACGTCGATCTCGCTCGACGAGCCGGTCGCACAGATCATCGCGGAGGCGGTGCCGTGGACGGTGTTCATCGTCCTCGTCTCGACGGTCCTGATATTCGTGTTCGGCATCCTGCTCGGGGCGATTCAGGCGTACTGGGAGGGATCCCGGTTCGACCAGCTCGTCTCGGGCGTGTCGATCACGCTGATGTCGATACCGTTCTACGTCGTCGCCGTGCTCGCGCTGTTCGTCTTCGCGTACCAGTTCGGGTGGTTCCCGACCGCGGGGACCGTCGGACCGACCGTCGACCCCGGACTCACGCCGGAGTTCGTGATCAGCGCGCTCAACCACGCCGCGCTGCCGATCTTCTCGTACACGATCACGGGAATCGGCGGACAGGCGCTCGCGATGCGAGGGAACAGCATCCAGGTCCTCGGGAACGACTACGTCGAGGTCGCTCGCCTTCGCGGCCTCTCAGACCGCCGAATCGCGACGCGGTACGTCGCGAGAAACGCCATCTTGCCTCTGTACACCGGGTTCCTTCTCCTGTTGGGCTTCCGGCTCGGCGGCACGGTGATCCTCGAGCAGATCTTCTCGTATCCCGGCCTCGGCTACTACATGTGGTCGGCGCTGGAGTCGAACGACTATCCGCTGATGATGGGGACGTTCCTCGTCATCACCGTCGCGTTGGTGATCGGCGTCTACATCGCGGACCTCACGTACGGGATAATCGACCCGCGCATCAGCCGAGGTGAGACCGATGCCTACTGAGTCCGACGACTCGGAGACCGTCAGCTGGCAGAGCGGCAGCGGCGTGTCGGCTGACGTGACCCGAGGCGAACGGCTCTCGGAGTTCTTCGAGGAGCGGGTTCGGAAGCCGGCGTTCGTAGCGTGGGCCGACCGGCGCACGCGCGTCGGGCTGTTGATCCTCTCCGTCTACATCGGCATGGCGGTCGTCGCCGTGTTCGACCTGTACCGCGCCCCGTCGACGAACCAGGCGCCGCAGCTCGTCGGACCGTTCGAGAGCTGGGGACACCCGCTCGGGACGACGATGTCCGGCGTGGACCTCCTGTCGTTGATCGTCCACTCCACGCCCGACATCTTGCTCATGATCGTCGCTGGGAGCGTCTGGGCAACGGGCGTCGCCGTCCTCGTCGGCACTCTCGCTGGCTACAAGGGAGGGACGGTCGATCGCGTGCTCATGTCCATCTCGGACGTAGTCATGGCGATTCCCGGTCTCCCGCTGGTGATCATCCTCGCCGTCACGTTCAACCCGCAGAATCCGATCGTCCTCGGGATCCTGATCAACATCAACTACTGGGCCGGACTGGGGCGATCGCTACGCTCTCAGGTGCTCACGATCCGCGAGGACAGTTACGTCGAGGCGTCTCGGGCGATGGGCGTCGGAACGCCCCGAATCATCGCGAAAGACATCGTTCCGAACCTGATGCCGTACGTGACGGTGAACTTCGTCTTCGCGGCCCGGTACGTCGTGTTCGCGTCGATCGGCCTGTTCTTCCTCGGCGTATTGCCGTACTCGGTACAGAACTGGGGCGTCACCCTGAACTACGCGTACAGCGGCGGTGCGCTGTTCACGTGGGAGGCCGCTCACTGGCTGATCTTCCCGATGATCGCGATCATGGGGCTGTCGCTGGCGCTGATCCTGCTCGGACAGGGGATGGACAGGGTGTTCAACCCCCGCGTCCGGACGCGCCTCGCGGAGAGTTCCGAATCGACGAGAACCGCGGACGACGCTACGGAGGGATATTAAATGACGACGACATCCGACCGGTTGCATCGCGCGGGAGACGGCGTTTCCGATCCGATCTTAGAGGTCAAGAACGCGAGCGTCACGTACGACGACGGAGACACGTACGTGCTCGACGACGTGACGTTCTCGATCGAACGCAACGAGATCCTCGGCGTCGTCGGCGAGAGCGGGAGCGGGAAGTCGATGCTCGCGTCGGCGCTGCTCGATGCGATCCCCGCGCCGGGTCACCTCTCGGGCGAAGTGCTCTACCACCCGGATCAGGACACGACCATCGACGTCTTGGAGTTCTCGGACGCGGAACTGAACGAGTACCGGTGGGCAGAGGTGTCGATGGTGTTCCAGGGAGCGATGAGCTCGTTCAACCCTACGATGAAGGTGGGTGCTCACTTCAAGGACACGCTGAAAGCCCACGATCGAGCGGTCCCGGAAGGGTTGGAGTTCGCGCGCGAGATCCTCTCGGACCTGTATCTCGACCCCGAGCGCGTCCTCGATTCGTATCCGCACGAGCTCAGCGGCGGGATGCAACAGCGAGCGCTGATCGCGCTCAGTCTCCTCCTCGAACCGGAGGTGCTCGTCATGGACGAGCCGACGGCCGCACTCGACCTCCTGATGCAGCGGTCGATCCTGCTGTTGTTGGAAGATATTAAAGAGAAGTACGACGTGACCATGGTGTTCATCACCCACGACCTGCCGCTCGTCGCGTCGCTGGCCGACCGGATGGCGGTCATGTACGCGTTCGAACTCGTCGAGGCCGGCCCCCGCGATCAGCTTATCGGCGACTCGGCGCACCCGTACACGCGGGCGCTGCTCAACTCGACGCCGAACATCGACGCGCCGCTCGAGGACATGCAACCGATTCCCGGGAAGAGCCCGGCGCCGGTGAACGTGCCGACCGGCTGTTCGTACGCGGACCGCTGCCCGTTGGCGTCCGACACCTGTCGACAGCAGGATCCGGCGTTCGAGGCGGTCAGAGAGGAACACACGGTCGCCTGCCACCACTGGGAGCGGGCCGCGGAGGAGATCGGACTGACGTTCGGGGAGGCCGCTTCGATCGACGGGGACGCCGGAGGGGATCCGCGATGAGTCGCACCCGCGATGCGGCCCCTGACAGCGACGGGAGTGACCCGCTGATCTCCGTCGACGACATCGAGGTGCACTTCGAAAAGGAACGGGGGCTCCTCGAATTGTTCGACGAGCCCGATATCGTACACGCTGTCGACGGGGTCTCGGTCGATATCGGCGAAAACGACGTACTCGCGCTCGTCGGGGAGAGCGGGTGCGGGAAGACGACGCTCGGGAAGACGATTATCGGACTCCAGGAACCGACCGAGGGTTCGATCTCCTACCGGGGGAGAGACATCTGGGAAACGAAGGCCGGCAATACCGACCTCTCGTTCGACGACATCCGGTCGTCGCTGCAGATCATTCACCAGGATCCGGGGAGCTCGCTGAATCCGAACCGTCGGATCGTCGAAACGCTCTCGGAGCCGATCAGGCTCACGCATCCGAACATCTCGGCCGGCGAGCGTCGCACTCGGATCTACTCGCTGCTCGAACGAGTCGGGATGACGCCGGCGCACGATTTCGCGAGCCGGTATCCCCACCAGCTCAGCGGCGGCGAGAAACAGCGCGTCGCCCTCGCGCGTGCGCTGCTGATGAACCCCGACGTGATTCTGGCCGACGAGGCGATCAGCGCGCTCGACGTCTCGCTGCGGGTCGAGATGATGGACCTGATGCTCGACCTCCAAGAGGAGTTCAACACGTCGTTCGTCTTCATCTCGCACGACCTCTCCAACGCTCGGTACTTCGCAGCGCACGGCAACGGCCGCATCGGCGTGATGTACCTCGGAAACCTGGTCGAGGTCGGCCCGCCGGATCGGCTCATCTCCGACCCGCAGCACCCGTACACGGAGGTGTTGCGGTGGGCCACCCCGAACCTCTCGTTGGACGCGTCCGAAGCGGGGGATCCGCCGATGCGGAAGATAGACATCCCCGACCCGGTCAATCCGCCCAGCGGCTGCCGGTTCCACACCCGCTGTCCGGAGGCGAGAGCGGTCTGCAAGCGGGAACAACCCGAGTTGCGAACGCTCAGCGACGATCACCGAGCCGCCTGTTTCCGGTCAGACCCCGACCATCGGTACTGGGAGAGCGACCCGATAGAGGACTGACAGCGGTGAGCGACTGATTCCGATCACGAACCTCTTTGCGTATCGCTTCTCACTACTCGGTATGACGCTTCGGGAAGCGGTCGTCGACGCGGTGTGCGGCCAGCGCGACCAGATACCGCTCATCCTCGCTGTCTGTGCCGTGATGGGGCTGCTCCTCGTCTTCCCGCTTTTCCTCTTGGAACCCGGCACGGTCGGCTACACCATCGCGGTGCTCGACGGGACCCTCGTGGTGGTCTGCTTCGCGGTCCTCGGACCGACGTACTGGTACTGCGTGAAACGCCGGATGGACTGAGTCGGCCTCTCGCGGGGGAGCAATCCGAGGTGTAGTGTGAAACGGCCGTCTCTTTTGTGAGAGATAATACATACTAATACTTATACTTCGTCAAAAATACCAAGTTAGTGTAATATAACGCTTGGTACGAGACACCGAGACGAAGACGGCACGAACGCGATCGGCTCCTCATTCAGTGCTAATCAGTGAGTGTATGTTTCGATACGCACTGAGTCGCTTCGAATTCCAATTTATAAAAATATATGGTCTATGTTAGTGGTACTTAAACTAGATGAGGTCTCTGCTCGTAATTCTCTCGCGTACCGTCGAGGATCAGCCGGACTCAAATCAACGTCTCACGTCAATACTCGTCTCAACATATTATAATATAGTATAGTATGATATATTTGTATACTCGACATACTCTCGCTCAGGGGGCGCCCAGAGGCGATGCCGTTGGCTTTCGCGCCGCTTTCGACACGACCGTTGAGGCGGCTACGTCTCGGTGGTGTCTCTCCCTGTCAGGACGGCGATCCGGGACAGCAGTGGCAGCGCGGAACCCTCGTCGACTGTCAGTCAAGGCGGTTGGCGACCTCGCTCGCAAAGTCGTCGGTCGCGTCGCGCCACGCGTCGATCACAGCGTCATCGGACTCGCTGTTCCAGGGCTCGATGCGTTCCTCGGCCTCCAAGCGCTCGATCGTGCGGCGAATACCCGTCTCGAAGGGGACGGTGTACGCGAAGTCCAACTCCCGGCGAGCCTTCGTATTGTCGAAGACCGTGCTGTACTGGAAGTGATCGATCAGCATGTCCGTCCGGTCCGGGAGTGCGGCTCGAAGCTGGTCAGTCGGGACGTGGACGAGCTCCGGTTTCGGTGCGTCGAGCGCGCGGGCGACCCGGCGATGGTACTGGTTCCAGGTCATCGTCTCCTCGCTGGTGACGTGGTACGCCTCCCCGAACGCGTCCGCGTTACCGACCGCGTTGACGAACGCCCGAGCGACGTCATCGCGGTGGCACGGCCCCCACAGCGAGGTGCCGTCGCCGTGGACGAGAACGGGCTTCCCCTTCCGGATGCGGTCGACGTAGTAGGTTCCCGTCCCGAGCGTGTGTAACACCGGTCCACCCTCTCCGTACGTGCTCCACGGCCGGATGATCGTCGTCGCGAACGCGTCGCCGTGTGCGGCTCGGAAGACGTCCTCCGCGGCGGCCTTGCCGGCCGCATACTCGCTAACCGGCGGCTCCCGGGAGGCGTCTTCACGCACGGGATTCCGCTCAGGCGGGCGGTGATAGACATCCACGGTGGAGCAAAAGACGTACTGGTCTGTCCGGCCGGCGAACACCGCGACTGCCTCCCGCGCGGTCTCCGCGTCGAAACACACCATGTCGATCACGCAGTCGAAGGAGTCGTCCCCGACCGCCTCGGCCAGCGCGGCGCGGTCGGTCCGGTCGGCACTGCGAAACGACACCGAGGAGGGGACGTCGGCGTCGGTTTCGCTGCGTGTGAGACAAGTCACGTCGTGGCCGCGGGCGACGAGTCCACGCGTGATCGCCGTGCTAATCAACCCCGTACCGCCGATGACGAGAACGGACATACGTCCAAATCAATACAATCTGATATAAGAGTCGCTGCTCCTCGCGCCACGTGTGGCGACCGTCGAGCGCTCCGCGTAGTCCTCTCGCCCCACGTGAACGGGGCATCACCGACCTGCCACTCGTCCGGATACGTGATAGCGCGTCCCGACCCAGTCACGCGCGCCGCCGGCGGATGGATCCAGAGGTTTTCAGAGCGCGGTCGCCAGAGAATCGTCGTCCACCAGTCGTTCGTTGGAGACGGGGCTGAGCGATCGTCTCCCGCGTAGATACTCTGAGGCGGTGCACCCGCTGCGTCCGGTTGTCTCTGCGCGATGCTGCCCGCTCGACCGTCTTCGATGTCGGCGTCCGCCGTGCTCGCGTTGAACCTTCCTGTCGCCGTGAGTACGCCCGCAACCACTCCTCCGAGCCACGTCCGTCGAGATTAGATCCGTCTTTCCGTATTCCGGCGCTGTTGAAATCCACCGTATTTCAGTCAGGTCGAAGACGTCTGTCTGTCTGTAGTGTGAGCATCAGTCGGTGGTGTCGCTCCCGGGAGAGACAGATCCACTCGCCGGAGCAGTTGCGCGTTGATCGCCACAATGACCGTACTCAGCGACATCAGAAGCGCACCCACCGCGGGCGATAGGAGAATCCCGATCGGGGCGAGAACGCCCGCTGCAAGCGGAATCGCGAAGACGTTGTAGCCGGCCGCCCAGACGATGTTCTCCTGCATCTTCCGGTAGCTCGCCTTGCTGAGCTTCACGAGTCGCACCACGTCCATCGGGTTGTTCTGGACGAGGATGACGTCGGCCGACTGGACCGCAACATCGGTGCCGCTTCCGATCGCGATGCCGACGTCGGCTCGCGTCAACGCCGGCGCGTCGTTCACGCCGTCGCCGACCATCCCCACGAGCTTCCCCTGGTCCTGGAGTTCTTGAACTTTCTCGTCCTTGTCTTCGGGGAGGACCTCCGCGAAGACCGTGTCGATGCCCAGCTCCTCGGCGACAGCGTTGGCGACATCCCGGGAGTCACCAGTTAGCATCGCCACCTCGACGCCGAGGTCGTGGAGCGCTTCGACGACGCGGAAACTCTCCTCGCGGATCACGTCGGCCATCGCGAACGCGGCGATCAACTCTCCCTCACGGACGAGATACACGACGGTCTGTGCGTTCTGCCCGGCTTCATCGGCGAAGCGTTGGAGATGGTCGGGAACATCGCGATCGAGCTGAGTCAGCAGATTCGGACCACCGACGTACACCTCATCTCCGTCGACGTTCGCGCGGACGCCTCGGCCTTTGATCGCCTCGAAGCCGGACGCGTCGGGAACGCTCAGGTCTCGCTCGTTGGCGGCCTCGCGGATCGCTCGTGCGATCATGTGTTCGGAGTCGCTCTCGACGGCCGCCGTCAGCGCGAGTGCGTCGTCCTCGTCGACGCCGTCGACGGTCGCTAAATCCACGACGCCGTGCTCGCCTTCGGTGAGCGTCCCGGTCTTGTCGAAGATGATGGCGTCCAGATTCCGTGCGTCCTCCATCGCGATCCGGTCGCGAACGAGCATCCCGTTGCGAGCCGCGAGCGACGTATTGATCGCGACCACGAGGGGGATGGCGAGCCCGAGTGCGTGTGGGCAGGCGATGACGAGCACCGTCACGACGCGCTCGATGACCGTTGCGTTGAACGAGACCGCGAGGGTCCACGCGATCGCCGTCACGACCGCCGCCGCGAGGGCGACGTAGAACAGCCAGCCGGCAGCGCGGTCCGCCAGCACCTGCGTCTTGGACTTGCTCTGCTGGGCTTCCTCGACCAGCCGCATGATGCCCGCGAGCGTCGTCTCTTCGCCCGTCGCACCGACGCGGACGCGGAGACTGCCGTCGCCGTTGATCGTCCCGCCGATGACCTCGTCGCCGGGGTCCTTCGAGACCGGTTTCGACTCCCCCGTGATCATCGACTCCTCCACGTCTGAATCACCCTCCTCGACGACACCGTCAGCAGGAACACTCGCGCCCGGCCGGACGAGCACGAGGTCGCCTTCGGAGAGTTCACCGACAGGGACTTCCTCGGTGTCGCCGGACTCGGTGATACGCTCGGCGGTGTCGGGCATCAGCTTCGCCAGTTCGTCGACCGCGCTTGAGGCGCGACGTACCGACCGCATTTCGATCCAGTGCCCCAGCAGCATGATGTCGATCAGCGTAACGAGCTCCCAGAAGAACGCGGACTGCGTCGGGAAGACCACGCTCGCGAGGCTGTAGACGAACGCGACCGAGATGGCCATCGAGATCAGCGTCATCATCCCCGGCGACCGGTCTTTCAGCTCTGGTACCGCCATCCGGAGGAACGGGACCCCACCGTACGCGAAGACGATGACCGCGAAGACGGGATTGATCCACTCGCTCCCCGGGAACGTTGGGACAGAGAACCCGAGCCACCCCTGCAGCATTTCGCTGTACAGGAGGACGGGAACCGACAGAAGCGTCGAGACGAAGAAACGCCGTCGGAACATCTGCTCGTGGCCTTCGTGCATCCCGCCGTGGCCCTCGTGCATCCCGCCATGGCCCTCGTGGGACCCGTGGTCGGTTCCGTCGTCCCCGTGTGCAGCGTGTTCATGCCCCTCGTGGGGAGCTCCCTCCGTGGCCGATCGAGCCTCCTCCTCTAGTAGCTCCTGTTCCACTCGTTGCTCGTCAGGCTCGTCGGCCTCTTCACCGTGTTTGCGGGGTCCGTGCTGGTGATGACTGCTGTTGTCCTCCCGGTTTTCGCCTCCCATGGCGTTCTCGTTCGTATCTTCGTTGTCTTTCATGCGTCATTCTCCCTGATACAGTGGACCCGCCGGCTGCCTGAATGTTCCCCTCCAAAATCGCATCTCTGGTTCGGTGCCGGAACCCTCCGAAGAGAACGGTGGGCCGTTCGCCTCGGAGCGCTCCGTGCTGTCCTCGGATCGCGCTATCCCCTGGCGTGAGCGGTGTCTCTGAAAAATGAGGGGCGCCGTCGATCGTAGAGTTATGCGTTGGCCATCCGGCGGCAACTTTCGGCGCACTCGCGGAGGACCTCGGCGCAGACCTGGCAGTGCTGGGCGTCGTGGCGCTCGCACTCGTCTGCGCACTCCTCGCACGCGCCGGCGCAGGCCTGCGCGAGCTGGGTGCTGTAGTTCGAACTCCGGGCCATGAAGCGGGCGTGGAGCGACGCGAGATCGGCGACGTCCCGGCAGAGCCGGGCGCACTTCTCCATGTCCTCGCTCCCGAGGCACTCGTCCGCACACCACTCACAGACTTCGGTGGCCTCGTTACAGATCTCGATGCACTCGCGCTGCTCGTCGCTTAGACTGTCGATCTTCGAGACGGTTTCTGAGAGCGACATGCGGTTCGACCGACGACCGACAGCCACTAGCGCGCTGTCCCTATGATGATAGGGATTACCCCTGCTCCCGACCTGCAACCGCGATCCCCTCGATAACGCGGTCGCGGACGTCTCGACATCTGCAATCGCGCCGTTTCACCCGTCCCGAAGAGTCCGGCCGCACACCGCCCCGTCTCGGGCGGTCTCTTTCAGCGCGAGAACGGCCTCACCGTCTGCGGATCTCGACACGGCCGGTCGAGCCGGACCCGGACAAAATCTCTCCGCCGCGTCAGTTGAGATACGGATTGTCGACCGGTCTGAACCGATGGCCGCAGGACGGACACTCGACCAGCCGGCGGCCGCTGTCGGTGGCGACGACCGCGAAGCGGCGGCTCCAGTCTCTGGTACCACACTCGGGACACTGACGGATGATAGGTGGCATCATGCCAAAGTTGAACCTCGGACGCTACCACCTTCTATCCGTCCGAGCGGGAAAGGTATACCGGGGTGACGGCCGATATCTCGGTCGATCTAGTTGGGAACAGGTACGCCAGCGCCCTCCTGAACATGAGTCCGGACACGTCAGCGTGACTCCCGGGTCGGACCGACTCCCACGCAAAATAGAGCGGACGTAGCTAACACCGGGACCCGGCTGCCTATTTTAATGCGGATCAGATCCCACGGGACGTCACATGAGCGCAAGTGGAATCACGCTCTATATCGCGACGAGCGTGGACGGCTACGTTGCCGACGCCGAAGGCGGCGTCGATTGGCTGGACGCGTTTCAGACGAAGCCAGACGGCGACGAGGACGTCGAGGGGTTTTCCGAGTTCTTCGAGACCGTGGACTGTCTCGTACTGGGAGCGACGACGTACGAACAGGTCCTCTCCTTCGGCGAGTGGCCGTACGGCGATACGCCGACGTACGTGTTCACCCACAGAGACTTCTCACCCGCAACCGAGGCGGTCCGGTTCGTTAACGGAGAGATAGCTGATCGCGTCCCCGAACTCAGGCGACAATACGATCACGTCTGGGTGGTCGGCGGTGCACAGCTCGCACGGTCGTTCTTCCGCGAGCGCGAGATCGACGCGATCCGACTGTCGCTCGTCCCGATTCTCCTCGGAGACGGGATACCGCTGTTCTCGGGTGGATACGACGAACAGAGACTGCGTCTGGTCGAGACGACGACACGCGACAACGGCATCGTCGAACATCACTACGAGGTGGCCGACGAGGACTGCGTGTGACGAGAGAGGACCTCTTCGGCGGACGTCCCGACAGTTTTTGGACGTCGATTTCGACCGCCTCACGCCTCAGCGGACGATTCGCCCGACGGTCGAAAGGGCGCTCGATGACGGGAACAGTCGGGCCGTGAGTACCCTCCCGCCGCATACACTTTTGTCAGACCGCTGTCTGGAGACAACTATGTCAACCGTTTCGACGAACGGGATCGTCTCGTACTACGAACGAGGGGGTGACGGACTCCCGATCGTCTTCGTCCACGGCGCGATCATGGACCACCGTATGTGGGCGCCCCAGACGGACGCTCTCGACGACGAATTCACGACAGTCGCCTACGACGTTCGGGGGCACGGTCGAACCGGCGGGTCGGACGTCCCGACGTACACGGTCGACCTCTACGTTGAGGACCTGGACGGGCTGCTCACGGCTCTCGACCTCGACCGGCCTGTGCTGTGCGGGCTCTCGCTGGGTGGATGCATCGCCCAAGCGTACGCAGCGAGGTACCCCCAGAAGATCTCGGGTCTCATCCTCGCCGACACGTTCACCCAAGCGCCGCTCGGCCTCACCGGGCGCCTCCTCTTTGCTAACCTCCGGGTGTTCGCCGCCCTCGACCGCGTCATTCGGTACAAATCGCTCAACCGCTTCCAGATGCGCGTCGGCAATCACCTCAGGCCCGGAGTTGCAGGCGACGGAGCGACGGTCCAGGACCTCATCGACACGGGGCCGACGATCTCCCACGCCGAGTTCGTCAAAATCGTCGACTCGCTCGTCGACTTCCCTCGCAGTGGCAACGTCGATCTCTCGAAGGTCGATGTGCCGACGCTCATCCTCTACGGCGAGAACGAGCCGTCGCTTATGCGCGACCACGCCGCACTAATGGGTGAGTTGATCCGAGACAGCGCCACGGTCACCGAGATCCCCAACGCCGGGCACGCCTCGAATATTGACAACCCGGCGTTCTTCACCGAGGTGGTACGGGGGTTTCTCGAGGAGGTGACCTCGGGTGCGTAGTCCGCGTTACCCTACCCGGTGGGCACGGGGAGCGTGACTCCGTCCACAGTCTCGAAAGACCGCGCTGCGAGACGCGCTACTCGGTAAACGTCATCCCGTATCCCCACTCTTCTAACTGGACTTCGACCTCGTCGAGATGCTCGAGTCCGACCCGCATCAGCGCCTCGCGAAGGTCGGTGAGCGACACGCTGTCGTCGAACCGGCTTTCGAGTTCACGCTGGGCGTCGCGCTCGTCGCGTTTCGTCTCGTCGTGGAGGAACAGCGGCACCCGGTCTCGCCCCTCCTGCACGCTCTCCCGGCGGAACTTATACGGAATCTGGAACGATTGGCTTCTGGATGTTCCCGCGTCGTCGCGGTCGTTCCCGTCAGGCTGGTCCGAAGCGCGGGTCTCGGTGGACTCGGGGCGTTCCTCGCCGTCCGTCGTCGCTTCGTCGCTCGCGAAGGGGTCCTCACCGGCTCCCTCTTTCATCCCCGTCATGCCGGTAGCACCTCGTGATCGACGTCACCCGGCTCCGGGGGATTCGGCGCTTCGAGGCCGACCTCGGACTCGAGATACCGCGCGATCCGATCGTACTGGGCGAGCGTTTCGACCTCGTAGTCTCGACGCCGATCGCGGTGTTCGCGGACGTATTCGAACGCCGAGCACTGCTGCATCCAACAGCCCTCCATCAGCGACGCTCGCTCGCCGATGACTTCCGGAATCGGGTACTCGATCTCGTTCAGAATCGTTCGCTGGTCGCGGGTGTCCTTGAACCCGATCGGAATCGCCGACAGCACGCCCACGTCGACACCGAGCTGATCTTCGAGTCCCGCGACGAGCGATTCGAGTCCCTTCACCGCGGCGCGTCCTTTCGCACTCGGCTCGACCGGAATCACGAGCGACCGCGTCGCGTGGATAGCGTTGTAGAGGTGCGGCCCCTCGGTTGCCGGCGGGTCACAGATGAGCACGTCGTACTCGTTCGGGACTCCCGCCTCCTGGAGGACGCGGAGCAGCTGCGCGTACATCCCGAACGCTTCGCCCATCGCCTCCGCCTGTTCCTTCTCTCGCTGGAGGTACTCCGCGAGGTCTGAGAGCATATTGTGTTCCGGGACGATGTCGACTCCCTCAGCGGTCCGAATGAGGTCGTCGAACTCGCCCTTCGGTCGGCGGATGAGATGTCTCACGAGGTTATCGACCGACTCGGTCCGATCCGCGTCGACGCCGAACAGGTGCGAGAGGTCTCCGTCCTGTGGGTCGAGGGGAACGACCAGTGGTTTGAGACCGGCTCGGGCGTGTGCGACGGCGAGGTTAGCGGCCGTGGTCGTTTTACCGACCCCACCGGCCTCACTGTACGTCGAATACGCTAACATAGAGCCCTCGTGAACTCCATTCATATTCAAACTTCGGTGCATGCACTCACGTTGAGACTCCGTGACACACATTCATGGATTCAACTACTGAACATGATCCATGAACACATTCTATGAATACAAGTGGTGAACATTACTAATGAACACGCCTAATGAATAGGTTCAATGAACAATGTGAATGAATGTAGTGAATGAACAAACTTGACCGGTATAAAAACAAAGAGGAGCGCAGGCTCATCAGCGGCTGAACGGCGCACCCGCGGCCAAAACCATTGGAATTAATTAGTTTTCACACTGATGTGTCTCCGACTGACCGTTGGCTCGTGGGTCGTGGCTCGCGGTTCGCGGCTCGCCAGTTTTATTCGCCGAACTGGTTGCGTATAATTCTTCACACTCGCGTTCCCGTCTGAGAAGCCCCCGTTGAAACCCTATTCGGCTATATCATCGAATGCACCGCTGTCGATGGAGACTTCGTACCACCGCGCTACGCCTGCAGGTGTGAGCTCCACGGCATCGTGAGCCGCGGGAATATCCGGTCGAGCGGCCTCTTCTATACACGTAGGACGAAACACTATGCGTGGAGATATGGGATGTATAGGCGAATGGTTGATATCATGGGACACATCGCGTTCGGACTGCTGTTCTCCCTCTTGGCGTGGTTCGTCTGGGACGACAGAGCCAGCGTCGGATTCATCGGCTTGGCGGTCGTCGCCTCGCTGTTCCCGGACATCGACCTGTTCCTCAGTTCGTGGTTCCCCGATGCGGTACACCACCACGGTGTGACGCACACGGTGTTGTTCGTGACAGTTGCGAGCGTCGTCGGCGGTGCGGTTCTCGTCGGACTGTTCGGCAGTCGGATCGACGATTGGATCGGGAGCGAGCAGTTCGACACGTCCAGTCTGTTCGTGTTCGCAACCGCGGGCTTCCTCGCCGGCGGGCTGAGCCACGTCGTCGCCGACGTCCTCTCGGCGCCCGACATCTCGACGCCGATAGAACCGTTTTGGCCCGTGATGACCCAGCCGCTCGGCATCGACCTCGTCTGGTACAACGCCGCGTGGATCAACGTCGGATTCCTCTCGGTGATGGTGGTCACTCACATCGCGCTCGCGTACGCGACCACTCCGGCCGACCACCGGTATCGACTGCGCCCGACGTGAGGCCAGCGCGACGCGGTTGCCCGGCGTATAACGGTAGACCGGGGACGGACGCTCTCCCCGACATCTCGCTCCAGGCCCACCCCCGTCGAGGAAACCAGTGGTGGACGCCGGCAACCGAGGCGCCGCTGTCGAGGAGTGGCTATTTGGTTTCGCCTCCCGATGCTGGTCGGTATGGACCGGCGAACACGTCTCACCGTCTACTATCTCGTCACCGTCGTCAGCGTGCTCTCCGGGTTCGTGCTCCTCTACAACTACGGGATGGCCACGTGGGAGGGCCGGCCGCAGCCGTTTTATCGCTCGATCGAAGTCGTCGTCCAGACGGTCACCACTGTGGGCTACGGAGGGGATGCCCCGTGGTCGAGCCGACAGATGAACTACCTCGTCTCGCTGATGGCCCTCTCGGGACTCGTGCTCATCTTCGCGGCCCTGCCGGTGCTCGTCGTGCCTCTCTTCGAGGACGCGTTCCGAGCCAGCGCCCCCTCATCGGTGCACGGGATCGACGACCACGTCGTGCTCTGTAACTACGGGGCTCGTGAAGAGGTCCTCATCGACGAACTCACCGAGCGAGGCGTCGAGTACGTCATCGTCGAGGACGACCGGGAGGCTGCGAACGACCTGTACACATCGGGCTACACCGTGATGTTCGGGGACCCCGAGTCGGACGCGTCGCTCCGATCGGCTCGACTGGAACACGCCGCCGCGCTGATCGCGAACGTCGACGACGAGACGAACCTGAGCGTCCTCCTGTCCGCCCGGGAGATCAACCCCGACGTTCGGACGATCAGCCTGACAGAGGACCCGACCACCGCTGACTATCACCGGTACGCGGGGGCCGATCACGTGCTCACACCCAGGCGGATTCTCGGAGAGCAGCTCGCGAACAAGGCTGTCGGAACGTTCGATCCGTCGGCCATCGGCGCCGTCGAGATCGACGAGGACTTCGACATCGCGGAGTTCCCCCTTCAGAACGGGAGCGAACTGATCGGCCAGACCATCGCGGACAGCGGCGTCTTCGATCGGACGGGAGCAGCCATCATCGGGGTGTGGATCCGGGGCGATTTCAAGAGTCCGCCGCCACCGGATGCGCGGTTCGACGCCCGAAGTGTTATCGTCGCGACCGGCAGAGAGGCGGACCTCGACCGATTGAAGGAGATGACCCTCTCCGAAGGCCGTCACCGACGGGGTGATATCGTCGTCGCGGGGATGGGTATCGTCGGAGGGGGCGTCACGACTGAACTCACGCGGGCCGGGTTCACGTACACGACCATCGATCTCGTCGACGGCTCGACCGTCGACGTCGTGGGCGATGCGACGGAGCGAGACGTCCTCCGCGAGGCCGGGATCACGGACGTCGGCACCGTCGTACTCGCGCTGCCGGACGACACGGCGGCGATCTTCGCGACGTTCGCGATCCGCGAACTGAATCCCGGCATCGAGATCATCGCCCGAGCGAACGAGCACGAGAGCGTGTCGAAGCTGTACCGCGCCGGCGCGGACTACGTGCTGTCGCTCGCGGCCGTGAGCGGGCGGATGCTCGCGTCGATCGTGCTCGACGTGGAGATCCTTTCCCCCTCGACGCAACTGAAGCTCATCCGGACGACGGCGCCGGGGGCCGTCGGCGAGTCGCTCGCCGACGCGGACGTCCGTAATCGGACCGGATGTACCGTCGTCGCCGCCGAGCGAAACGGGAGCATCGTCACCAACCCCGGCCCCTCGTTCGTGGTCGAATCCGAGGACGAGCTCGTGGTCGCCGGGACCGACGGAAACATCAGTCGGTTCCAGGCCGAGTTCGCCTGATCGAAACCCCCTCTCGACCGTGAGTCACCGCAGTATAAACGGCGAAGTACCTATGTGAAACCTAGTTACACACCCACATGGCATTCGCAATTCGAGGCGCAGCAGCCGGCCGAACAGAAACCGCTTGACAGCGAGAACGCTCCAGCGGCGGTCGGAATATCAGATCAAAAAATGAACCAAGACGAGTCCATCCGGTGGTCGCCCCGGTCACGGTCCGACTCCACTATCGAATCGCCCCACGGCGCAGCCGGGGTCGACCACGCGGTCGCGTCGTCGAATCGTTCGAGGCCGACGGAGTCTCGGATATCGGCGGAGGAGGTACTGAGGACGGCGACTTCAGCATCGGGGAACGACCACGGGAACAACGCGAACGCGTCCTCGACCACTCATGAATACGTCTGACCTGCCCGCGGCCGTGGCCGAGTACCTCTCTACCAACCGGACGGAGCTGTTCGAGTTCACCGAAACGCTCGTCGGCTACGATACGCAGAATCCCCCCGGACGGACGCTCGATATCGTCGAGTGGCTCGAAACAACGCTCGAGGAATCTCCGGTATCGGTTGAGCGATTCGAGGTGGATCCCGAAAAGCCGAATCTCATCGCTACCCTTCCCGGACAGACCGACCGAACGCTGTGTTTCAACGGCCACCTCGACACCGTCCCGTTCGACGAGAGCGGGTGGACGCACGATCCGCTGGGGGAACGAGACGACGAGCGCATCTACGGCCGCGGGACGACCGATATGAAAGGGGCTGTCGCCGCGATGCTACAGGTCGCGCTCGCCTACGCTCGCATCGGGACGGAACCGCCGGTGACGCTCCAGTTCGCGTTCGTGAGCGACGAGGAGACGGGCGGTGACGCCGGCCTGAGGACGCTGTTAGAAACGACCGAGTTCGACCCCGACGCCTGCGTCGTCGGCGAGACGACCTCCCGAAACGGTCGGTACTCTGTCTCGGTCGCCGACCGCGGAAACGTCTGGCTCACGCTCGAAGCGTCCGGGACGGCGGCCCACGGCTCGCGACCGATGATCGGAGAGAACGCGATCGACCGCCTGACCGAGGCGATCGAGCGATTCCGAGCCGAGTTCGGGGGGCGGGAACTGTCGGTCGACCCGTCGATGGACGACATCATCGCGGAGTCCGTCGACTTCTACGAGCCCGAGGCCGGGGCGGACGCCGCCCGACGGCTGTACAGATACCCGACGATCAATCTCGGGATTATCGACGGGGGAACGGCGATCAACACGGTGCCGGCGTCGGCGTGCGCGAAAGTCGATATCCGATTGACCGCGGGCGTCGATACCAGGGAGACGCTCAGTGGGATACGAAACTGCTTGACCGAGATGGAGGGCATCGAGATCACGAAGCTCTCGTGGACCCGCGGGTCGTACGAACCGCTCGGGAGTCCCATCGTGGAAGCGAGCGCGAAGGCGGCCGAACAGGTCGTCGAGGGGACAGTCTATCGGCGAAGCGCGACCGGTGGCGGCGACGCCAAGGTCCTTCGACACGACGGAATTCCGACCGTCGAGTTCGGCTTCGGCACGCAGACGGCCCACGGGACCGACGAGTACACGACGACAGCGGCGCTCGTTCGAAACGCCGTCAGCTACGGAACGCTTCCCGTTCTCTACGAGCGACTCGCGAGCGCCGACGGATGATCTCGGCGGAGGGCGGACCGGTAGTATCGCCCGCGCTCGAGCCGGACGCCCGGAAGTGGATGGCCAAACGCGGTGTCGATCTCGAGGCACTGCGGGAGCGTCTCCGGGACCGACTCACCGAACCCGTAGAGGGGGGTCGACTACAGCGGACTGTCCTCAGTTATCTTATTATATGTTTTATATATCTACGTGTGACGCCACGACTGCGACCGACGCGTGACCGTCGAAACGCACCCGCACATCGCTCAGTTCGGATATCTGTATATTCGTTTTAGGCCGTGCGAAAAATTGTACCTTTTTTGAAAAGTTATAAGAGAGTGGGGCGTCAATCAAGGAGTGTAATGAGCACCCAGAAGACCGTGCGACAGGAGGCGGGCACCGTCGAAGAGAACGCGCTCCGACTCGACACCGAGAAGGCCGAACAGATAATCGAGGCACTCAACACGGACCTCGCGGACGCGTACGTCCTCTACCACCAGCTCCACAAACACCACTGGAACGTCGAGGGCGCGGAGTTCCTCGAGGTTCACGTGTTTCTCCAAGAGGTCTACGAGGACGTCGAGGACGCCGCCGACGAGGTCGCCGAGCGACTCCAGGCGCTCGGCGGCGTCCCGCACGCGAGCATGACGGCGCTCGTCGAGAACGCAACCGTCGAAGCCGAAGACGAGGACGTCTACGACGTCCGATCGTCGCTGGCCAACGACCTCGAGATGATGGGCGACATCATCGAGAGCTACCGCGAGCACATCGAACTCGCCTCCGGCCTCGGCGACTACGCGACCGAGGAGATGCTCCGCCGGCAGCTGGAGGGCATCGAAGAACACGCCCACCACATCGAACACTACCTCGAAGACGACACTCTCGTCCTCGAATCCGCGACGAACTGAGACGGCACGGACCGGCGGATCACTCGACGTTCGGCGCTCTCTCGCCGGATCGTCACCGTCCGGATCCTATCGAAGCACGTCGACGGTCACGTCGCTCGCGATCCACCCCTCCGTGTTCCCCGATTCGAGGAACACCGATTTTCCGGGACGGATCTCGCAACGCGATATTTCGGGTCCCTGACGCGGCTCGCGCTCCGACACCGGTTCGGAATGTGACTGGGTACCAGCGGCCATTGTCTGCTTTTAGGCAGACCTAAAAGAAAAGGGATGCGGATCGTCCGCCGTGCGCGCCGTCTCTTCCACCGACGGCCCGGGTTTTCCTCGCGAAACGTAGTCAGGACGGCATCAAGGATCGTGGGGCCACGGGTGATCCGCTGCAGATGGGGTGTCAGCGTCGAGCGGAAGGGTGGAGGCCAACCGGTCGGCGACGGTCGGGCTGACGATCCCCGCAAGCTCCATCGCGTTCTCCTCGTAGTCGTCCAGTCCGAGGACGGTCTCGAAGAACCGTACGAGCGTCGCGTAGCTCCGGTATAGATCCTCGCCCGTTTCGCGTCCGTCGGGCGTCAGCGTCGCTCCCTCGTAGGGTTCGTGCGCGACCAATCCCCGTCTCTCGAGGCGTTGGAGCATTTCCGTCGTCGCCGCGGGAGACCGGCCGACCGCGTCGGCGACCTCTCCGGGAGGAATCGGTCCGGATCCCCGCTGCTCAGCGACGTAGAGGACGAGCAGGTACTGTGAGGCCCCGGTCATCGCACGGTCGGCTATCGCCGGACAGTCATCGGCCGTGCGGATCGAATGAACGGATCGGCGTCGTCGCCGGCCGCGAATTCGATGCCACCGGAGTCCCGCCGACGGACGGTCCACGCCGGCAGCGTCGGGATCCCGTACTCCTTCGGTTCGCCGTACCGCGCCGCGATTACCCACGCCCGGGATCGCATGGGGGAGCGCTCCGTTCCGGTCGGTCGCGTGCCGGTGGGTCGGGACGATTCGGGTTCTGACTCCCGATTTCGCGAACGGGGTGCGTCGTCGCGCATGCTCAGACGTCTCCGTTGACGATGTCCGCGACCCGCTGGCGGTCGAACAGTTCGTTCTCTTCGGGCGTTTCCCCGACGCCTCGGAACTCCCCGAACTCCTCGGGATAGATCTGCTGGGCCGCGGTTTCGAGTTGGAAGAGATTGAAGATCGGTCCCTGCATCGGGGTGCCGCCGACGTAGACGCGGTCGTTCTGAAGCGCGGTGAGTTCCTTGCCGACCGGATCGTCCTCCAGCGCGAGCAGCGCCTCGAACCGATCCGACGGCTCGATGTCCCAGTGGTGGATGAGTACGTCCGGATCGATTTCGAGCATCTCCTCGAGGTCGACGTCGCTGTAGTCGTTGGCGTAAGTTTTGTCCGAGTCTGCGAACGCGCCGACGGGGTTGAGCGGCCGGTAGTGGGCCTTCGCGAATCCGGGACCGTTGATCTCGTAGGTACCGAACGTCTTCTGATCGGGGTTGTAGATGACCAGCGCGACGGTCGGTCGCTCGCCCTCGGCCGGAAGCCGGTCTCGGATCGATGACACCATCTCGTCGCGGACCGCACGAAGTGCCTCGCCGCGGTTCTCGACCTGATACAGCTGACTGAATTTGTCGGCGAGCTCCCACGTGCTGTAGTACTCGTAGTTCTCGCGGCACTCGCCCTCCGGCGGGTCAGCGTGGGCGCGGCTGAACCGGTTACAGAAGAACGGAGCGACGTTCCGGCTGACCTCGTCGAAGTCGTTCCTGCTCCAGCCCGAATCGAACGAGAGCCACCGGCAGGGGTCGAGATGATGAACGTCGGCGTCGAGTTCGTAGAACAGCTCTTTGGAGAGCCCGTCGCTCCACAGCGGCGTGAGATCGCCGGTGTCGAAGCTCACGCCGGGGAGCTGATCGTAGTAGCCCGTGTAGTACCCGTCGGGCCGACCCAGCGAGATAATCCGGTCCTGCTGACCGAGCGCGACGAGATGGTCGGCCCAGACACCGTCGAAGATCGAGACCGTTTCGGGAACGGAATCGAACGTCACCTCGCCCATTGGGGCCATCGTCACCGAGTACGAACCGTCCTCGGTCGATTCGATCGTCGACTCCGACCCACCCGCCTCTGCCGATTCAGCCGCCGGATCGCTCCCGGCACAACCCGCCAGCAGGCCGCCGCCAACGACTGCCCCGCCGTACTTCACGTAGTCTCTGCGTGTCGGTGCTTCGTAGCCCGCAGCGTCGTCTGCCATATTTTTTAGGCCCACCTAAAATATTATAGCGCTTTCGATTTTAGGCAGACCAAAAACCTCGGCTCCCCGGACGACCGAATCGTCCGAGCGAGGAAATCCTCGGACGGCGAATTGCCGGTCTGCACCCCCTGTCTCGACCCGTCGTCAGTCACCGCTTCGTCTCTACGGTTTTACGCCGGTCGGCTGTCTCGTCGACCTCCTCGGCGTCACCGTCGTCTTCGGCATCGTCGTCGTGGCGGGCCCTGAGCGGCTCGATTCGCGGGCCGCGCGGCGTCAGATCTACCTCGGCGTCGATCTCGAACACCTCCGCCAGCAATTCCTCGGTCACGACTTCTTCCGGTGTCCCACGGGCCTGAATCGCGCCCTCTTTGAGCGCAATCATTTCGTCGGCGAGTCGGGCCGCCTGCTGGATGTCGTGGAGCACGACCACGACGGTGATGTCGCTCTCGTCTCGCAGCGTCTCGACGATCTCCATCACCTCCAGCTGGTGGTGCAGATCGAGGAACGTCGTCGGCTCATCGAGCAGCAGCACGTCCGTCTCCTGTGCGAGCACCATCGCGATCCACGCCAGCTGTCTCTGCCCGCCGCTGAGACTGCCCACCTCGCGGTCACGCAGATGCCCGCAGCCGGCCAGTTCGATCGCGTGGTCGACCGCGCGCTCGTCGTCGTCGGTGACGCTTTCGAAGAACCCGCGGTGAGGGTACCGGCCGTGATACACCAACTCCTCGACGGTGATGCCGTCCGGCGAGGTGCTCTCTTGAGAGAGCAGGCCGAGCTTCCGTGCGAGCTCCTTTTGCCCCAGCGACCGGACGGACTGGCCGTCGACGAGCACGGAGCCGGACGCCGGTTCGAGCTGGTCGGCGAGCCCTTTCAACAGGGTGCTCTTGCCCGATCCGTTCGGGCCGACCAGCGCCGTGACGGCACCGGGCTCGGCGACGAGCGTCTCGCCGTCGACGACCGGCTCGTCGCCGCTCGGATACCGCAACACCAGGTTCTCGCCCGCCAGTGAGGCGCGTTCGCCGGCGTCTCCCCGTGAGGGGGGGCGTGGTGTCGGCTCGCCCTCGGTGACCCCGTTCGTTCGTGCGTTCACGTCTGGTTGGTGTCGCGCCATCAGATCTCCCCCATCTTGTCCTGTTTGCGCATCAGATACAGGAAGTACGGCCCGCCGACGAGTCCCGTGACGATACCGACCGGGATCTGCGCGTCAGCGCCGGTGAGCACGCTCATCCCGAGCCGCGCCCCGACGTCCGCTCCGACCATGAGCGCCGGCCCGGCGAACACGCAGCCGATAACGAGCTTGCGGTAGTCGCTGCCGACGATGTTGCGGACCATGTGCGGCACGATGAGCCCGACGAAGCCGACGATACCCGCCACCGCGATGCTCGCCGCGGCCGCCAGCACCGCCACCCCCGAGAGAGCGAACCGGACCTTCTCGACGCTCATTCCCAGCGACTTGGCAGTGCTCTCTCCGAGCAGGAGGACGTTCAGCTGTCGCGAGCTGACCAGCGCGAGCAGCATCGCCACGACAGTCCACGGGAGCGCCATCCGGACCTGCTCCCAGTCGGTACCCGTGAGCGAACCGGTGGTCCACGCGATCGCCGACTGGACCACGCCGATGTCGTCTGCGAAGAAGAACAGCGCCGTCTGCAGCGAACTGAAGACGGTGCCGACGATGACGCCCGCGAGCACCAGCCGGACCGGAGAGGTCCCGTTCTTCCACGCGATGGCGTAGACGATCAGGAACGCGATCGCGCCGCCGACGGCGGCGATAAGCGGGAGGAACGCCGCGAGTCCGCCGAAGACGACGAGCGTCAGGAGGATCATCAGTCCGGCACCGGAGGAGACGCCGAGGATGAACGGGCTGGCGAGTTCGTTCCGGGTAACGGCCTGGAAGATCGCCCCCGAGACCGCGAGGTTCATCCCGACGAGTATCCCGACGAACACCCGCGGCAGGCGGATGTTCCAGACGATGAGACTCTCTTTGCTCATTTCGGGAACCTCGGTCCCGAGGAGGAACGCTTCCAGCGCCTGACGATTGAGGATCACCCCGGGGTTGAACACGGCCTGCCACGCCTCGACGACCGTCATCGAGAACGCGCCGTAGCTGACCTGGACGAGGCCGCCGCCGACGATGACGGCGAGACTGCCCGCGATGAGGGTGAACATCGAGCCGTCGAACCACCCGAGCCAGCGCTCGCGGCGCGTGCGACCCCTCGTCTCGGTGATCGATCTGCTCGCCATCGTCACTCCCCCGCCTCGCTCGCGCGTCGGTCGGCGTCGATTTCACGCGCCGCGTCCAGGACGAGACCGTCGTCGATGTGGTCGAGCAGCCGCTTCTGCCCGCGCACCGCACGCCGTTCGATCTCCTCGTCGGTCAGATACGTCTCGAACGACCGGTCGATGTCCCGCTCGCGCAACTCCACGCGCCTCTCCTCGTCGAGGTCGTGGTCGTCGGGGAGTCGATCGTCGAACCAGTCGCGCCAACGGTCGCGGTCGCTCCACTCGCGGTCGAGATCGGACTCCTGCCGCCTCCAGTCGTAGTGGTCGGAGACCGACTCGGGATAGCCGCGTTCCCGTCGGGTGTCTTCGACGACCCGAAGGCCGACGCGCGCGCCGCGACCGGCAGCCATGATCGCCTGCCTGTCCTCGGTGCAGGGAGTGGCGACGTACAGCCCCTCAACCGGCGTCTTCCCGTCGTCGTCGGCGTACTCCCCGTCGAAGGTCTCGTGCGTCTCGCCGTCGTGTTCGTACGTCTCGAACATCGCCGCGTCGTCGTCGAGGCCGCGCATGTACTCGCCGTCGTACCGCGTCGCCGCGACGACCCGCCGCGCGGTGACGGAGTCGCCTTCTTGGGGATCGACGACGAATCCCCCTTCGTCAGTGCGCTCGACCGATTCGACGAGGTCTGGGATGACCTCACAGCCGGCTTCCTCGGCGTGGTCGTGTATCAGCCCGTACAGCGTCTCGACGTCCACGCCGGCGGGGAAGCCGAGGTAGTTTTCGAGGAAGGCGCACCGCTGGATCGAGGAACGGCCGCGGTCGAAGATGACCGTGTCGAGGCCGTACCGGGCGGTGAACACGCCGACCGCACAGCCCGCCGGGCCGCCGCCGACGATGACGACGTCGCGGTCGTACTCGCGTGTCGGTTCGGGTTCCGTGTCCGTCATGGTCAGATGTCGCCGTTGACGATGTCGCGGACGCGCCCGCGGTCGAACAACTGATCTTCTTCGGGAACGTCGAGCGGCGCCTCCAGATCGAGTTCGCCGAACTCCTCGGGATAGAACAGCCGTGCGGTCAGCTCTGTCTGGAAGGCGTTGACGAGCGGCCCCTGTTCCGCGGTCGGACCGGGGAGGACGCGCCCCTCCTGGACCGCGGTGAGCCGGCTCCCGACGTCGTCGTTCTCCATCGGTGCGACGAACTCCTCGCGGAACTGGTCGGCGTCGAACGCGCCGTCGCCGCCGAAGGTCACCGACCCCGTGGTGATGCCCCAGTGGACGAGAACGAGATCCGGGTCCACTTCCAGCATCGTCTCGTAGTCCGTCAGCCCGTATTGCCCGGTCTCGACGCCGGCGAAGGCGTCCGCTTCGACCAGGCCCAGGTCGCGGTAGGGCTTCATCTCGTAGCCGTTGTCCTCCAGATACAGTACGTAGAACTCGCCGTTCTCGGGGGAAGAGCCGCTATTTATCAGTCCGATCGACGGCGTCTCAGGGTCGTCGGGAAGCCGCGACTGCAGTTCGGACTGGAGGTCCTCGTGGAGGTCGAGCCAGGCCTCGGCTCGGGCTCGTTCGTCCAGGACCGTTCCAACCTTTTCGAACGCCTCCAGCATCGACGGGGCCTGCTCGGGGTACCCCATCTCCTGTTGCCACTCGGCACGGAAGCGACGGTTGTGACACCCGAAGAAGGGCGCGACGTTCGACTCGATCTCTTCGACGTCCGAGTCGTCCCAGTTGTCGTCCCACGCCTGAATCAGGTTCGGGTCGATGAGGAACGCGTCCGGGCCGTGTTCGTAGAACACTTCCTTGGGCATCCCACCGTCCTGCCACAGCGACGGCCAGTCGGTGTCGTAGTCGATGTCCAGCGGATCGTAGAAGAGCGTCGGCCCGCTCAGCCGGTTCGTCTGGAGCTTGTCCGCCTGCCCGAGCGAGACGACCATGTCCGCCCACGCCATGGAGTACGTCGTGACCGACTCCGGAACGGAACCGAACTCGACCTCGCCGAGGGGGAACATCTCGACCGCGTAGGACCCGTCGTCGGGCGAGGCGGCGTCCGCCGCCGAAGTTTCGTTCTCGGTGTTCGTGGCCTCCGGCGTCGTTTCGGAACTGCTCCGTCCGCTACAGCCCGCGAGTAGCCCCCCGCCGACGACCGCGCCACCGTACTTCATACAGTCCCGCCGCGTCGGTGGGCCGCGGCCGCTGGAATCGTCTGTCATACGTTTTAGGCTCCCCTAAATACACAAACAGTTTCGAACTTTAGGCCAGCCAAAAACCCTCAGCGAGGGGCTCCACAGCGCGGACACGTCGGCGGACCGCCCTCCGGGAGCGCGAGCCCGCAGTGCGGGCACTCTCCGTCGTCGGGTGAGATCATTTCCTCGACCACGCCGGCCGTTCCGTCCCGAACCGACTCGATCGTGCCCACGCCCGCCGGCGCCGACCCGGACTGCTCGTCGGTTACCCGTCGCCGATAGAAGCGCACGCGGTCGGTCAGGAACGACGGCGTCTCGTCGCCCTCGGCGTCGATCTCGTCGAGGTCAGGAGTCGACTCGATCTCGACGCTCGAACCCGCGAGCACTCCGAGCGCTTCCGCGGCCCGGCCTCGGACGTACGGGTTCTCGTCGGCCACTCGCTCACGGAGCGCGTCCTCGGCGTCGGCCAGCTTCGCCGGGTGCGCACAGCCGACGACGACCAGCGCCGTACAGAGGTGATACCGGACGAGTTCGTGCTCGTCGTCGAGGTGCTCGGCCAGCGAGTCGACCCGGTGGCGGAGTCGGTCCGGATCGCCGAGTGCGACGTACGCCAGCGCCTTGGCGAGTTTCTCCCTGACCTCCGGTTCGTCGAACGACAGTCCGACGCGGAGATCGGCCAGCGTCTCCGGGTCGGTGACTTTCTCGGGCGAGTCGACCGCGGCGTACCCGAGGGCTTCGGCACACCGCGCTCGGACGTAGTAGAACTCCTCGTCGTCGGCCAAGCGGTCTGCGAGCGCGTCGACGGCGGGCGGGACGACCGCCGGTTCCGACTCGGCCAGCGTGACGAACAGCTTCGCGGTCGTCAGCCTGACAGCGCGGTCCTCGTCGGTCAGGAACGTCGAAAGGGGGGCCGCGAGTTCCTCGACAACAGCCGGTCGCTCCTCGGCCGCGTTCCGGACCGCCCGTAGCCCGCGCTTGCGAGCTTCGGCATCAGCTTCGCTGAGCCGGTCGAGACGCGCTCTCGACTCCGCTTGATCTCCTTCCTCGAGGAGACCGGGCAGGTCGTCGGGCGTCGGGGGCTGGTCTGGGTCGCTCATCGGTGCGGGTAGCGTGGGGCGGAGTTTCACCACTCGTCGCTTCAATCCGGTGGTTCCGTATTGGCCCGTCGCTCCGTCACCAGTCGTGTCGGCGGCGGTCGCTCGAACGCGTCCGCTTCGCGTGACGCGGACGCTCACTCGGGCGGCGTCTCTCGTCGGTCCGGATGCTCGAACTCGAACTCCTCCGACCGGATCATCTCCACGGTCTCCTCGATAGACGGCCGATCTCCCCAGAACGTCCCGTAGTAGGCGAAGCGAACGGTTCCGGCCGGATCGATGATAATCGTCGCGGGACGATTGATATACTCGGCGTGAACGGCGTAGGCCATCGGATCGACGCCGTATTTCGCGCCGACTGCCCCCGCCCGATCGAGGAGGTGTGGCCACCAGATCCGCTCCGTGTACGACTCGATGAACGAGTCCTCGGCGAACCAGTACTCCGGCTCGAGCTCTCGACCGACCATCACGCGACCGCGGTATCGGCCGTGACACTCGATCGTCGCCACGTTGATGTCCGCGTCTCTCAGTTCCTCACGGAGGTCGATCAGCTCTTCGAACTCGCGGTGACAGACCGGACACCAGTCGGCGAACACCCAGATCAGGACCGTCCACTCGCCGTTTCCGAGCGCGTCCTCGAGGTCCCACGGTTGCCCGTCAGTGTCCGGTAACTCGAACGACGCCGCGGACTCACCGACTGCTAGCTGTTCGAACGTGTCCGGGTCGAGACGCCGGTACGCGTCCGCCAGCTCCGTTTCGGCGACCGCGCCCTTTTCGATACGGTCGATCGAGAGCTCGGCTTGGTGACGGACGTCCTTCGACTGGTCGTTCGCCTGTCGGTCACGAAGCAGGTATAGTGACCGAGTGGCACCGATCTGTCCCAAGGCGACGACGGCCTGCGATCGCGCCAACGCGTTCGGATCCTCGCGAACCACGCGTTCGAGTTGCTCGATCGCAGAGCGTGCGCCCAGGACTCCGAGCGCCGTCGCACACACGTACCGTACCTGGACGTCGTCGTCTTCGAGTCCAGTAGCGATTGCGGAGGCCGCAGCGGTGCCGATCCGAACGAGGTCGCGGACGGCGAGCAGGCGGACTCGCCAATCGTCGTCGTCGAGATCCGCGATACCGTGCTCTTCGAGCGTCCGATCGATCGTAAAGCTCGTTTCGTCAACGGGATGGAACTCGTGCATCCGAACCCGACCGAGTACCGTTTCTACGGACGGTTCATCGGAAGCACTCCTTTCAGTGCCGTTCATACGCCGATGACACACCAGGTCTAGAAAAGGATACTCGAGGGGTCCACCGAGCTGGTTCCGCGGCGGACGCGCAACGCACGGAAGAGGAGACCGATCGTCTCGATGCATACGGTTCTCGAATCGGCTGGCGACCGCTGTTTTGGTATAGCAACATACACTTTATAATGACGAGTTCCCCGCGTATCTGGTCCTCTAACTCCCGAATTCTCGATTTGGGACCATATAGCGAGTGGTCTTGATTACTCTGATAATCACGACCATATTGACGCACCTCGACGCTGTCGGTGAAGCACGAATGCTGTAGCCGGCTCAGAACGGCGCTTCCCCCGGGGTAGAGTCGCCAAGAACGTGGTTCGAGTTTGGTCTGGCTATCCTCACCCGAGGGCGAGGCGATAGCGAAAGATTAGGTTCGTTATAGGATTAAAATCGAACTCCGGGGGTCTGATGGAACGCCAGACTACGGGTGAAGGCCGGGTCCGGATGACTGCCCGGCAGCTGTCGGAGCCGCGGACGACCAACTGGATCGCTTCCGAAGCGAACTGGTCACACGAGCCAACCAAACGTGTCCTCGAACGGCTCGTCGACGATGGAATCCTCCATCGTGACGGAAGCGGGACTCACACGACGTATTACCCTGATTATCGCCGCAAAGCGATGCAGGAAGCGATGCGTCTTCGGGATAGCGGGCACACTGTCGAGGAGCTCACAGACCGTCTCACCGATATGAAGACTCAGATCCGCAACTGGGAGGACGAATACGACGTCGACCGCGATCCTACTTTTGGGGACCTCGACAAACGCGTCTTCCGCGAGTACGCCCGTCATCTCGCCGGCGATCGCGGGCTCAAGCAGAACAGTAGGTTCTGTTCCAGAAGTGGGCCGTTTGGTGTCTGGCCGACGGAGTTGAAATTCCCGAAGTACGAACACTCCGAAGCAGTCGGTGTGGACATCTTCGACGACCATCCACGACTATATATCCGTCCATCCTGAGTCAAGTCGATGATTGGTGATTTCATTGACCGAAGCTGGACAGCACGTGCGAGGGGCACTCGCCACAGACAGTCATGAACATCCCAGATGAATTCCAAGCCTTAAGCGAAGCCATCGAAGCGGGTGCAACCGCCGGGATGGTCTATAGCACGCCCATCGAGCGCCGGAACCGTACGGTCGTTCCGATCACAGTGGTAGAATACGGACTCGGCGTAGGCGGCGGGGGCGGCGGGGGCGGCGCGGACGGCGTAGGCGGCGGGGGCGGCACAAGCGGCGACAACGATGACACCGAGGGCGGGGGACTCGGCGGTGGGCTCTCGGCACGACCGGCTGGTGCCCTCGAAGTGACTGACAGAGGCACACGATTTGTGGAGCCAACTGATCGGCGACAATCGGTCGCACTTATCCTCGCGGGGCTCGTCTGCGGGCTCGTCCTGTGCCACCTCCGCGGAGAACTCGGAATAAGTCGGTAGGAGGAGTTTAAAACTGAGATAGAGCGTGGCGATCGAGACGATGTTCGTTCTCTACCCAACGAGTATATACTATATTGTCATATGCTACCGCATTCCCTCTTGTACGAACAACCGGAACTACTTCGCGTGGAGATCCTCATCCCCATTGACAGCGAGGAATCGGCTCGCGAAACAATTGAGTACACCATCCGTGCGTATCCAGATGCGTCAATTACGGTGTTACACGTATTACCTCGGAACACTCCGTATGCAGTCGGTGGAGTTGCTGTCCAAAATTCAGTGACGGAGTCCGACCGGCGGTACCCCGACGAGTTGTTCGAAGCGGCAACCGAAACAGCTGAACGCTTGGGCGGCTCCGTTACCACGATGACTGGGGTTGGGGCCCCGGTTTGGAAAATCGCTGAATATGCAGATAAACATAACATCGACCACATCATTATCGGGAGCTGCGACCGATCTGGGTTGCTCCGGTTTCTGTTCCAGAACGTGACTACCGGGGTCGTCTCCAAGTCACCGGTGCCAGTGACAGTCGTCAAATAAGGTGTAGCGTGGAAGCGAGCGGAAGTGCAAAGAGAAGGGCGAGGCTTGATCGGTTAGCTGTCGTACGCCAGATGTTCTACAGCAACCCGAGTCAAAAGGCGAGTCACAAACTCGCCCGGAATCTGTTTGAGCTTCCGTGTTTCACTGCAACCGATGTCACAGAGCAGTTCAACGTGAGCCGGCAGACTGCTTGCAACGCGATCGAAGAAGTCGAGTCAGATGGCTTAGTCGTCGAAGTGACCGGATAGCAGCGTAATCAGGAGTACAACGCGTTCGACATCCTCAAGATATTAGAGCGGACTCCACATCGTTGAGAGAGTTTCTGGACGTTTCCGGAAAGTGTGCGTGTCCACAATCCGAGATCGGGAGACTGTGGCCCCTTAGAGGTAGTGAGTAAACGACGATCAGGGGCTTTCCGGAACCGACCCAATCATACTTTTATCATGTGCCTAGATCAATCACCGATAGATGATCCACGATGCTCGCGTTCTCCGTGCCGGGTTCGTCCCCCAAGAAGTGGAGCATCGTGATGCCGAGGTCAACCACCTCTCCAGCGTTCTCGAACCGATCACGAACGGCGAGCCCGCCGACACGGCCATCGTCACTGGCCCAAGCGGCGTCGGCAAAACCTGCGTCTCGAAATTCGTTACTGAACGGCTCCGCGAGGAAGTTCTCGACGTTGAGGCCACCTACGTCAACTGCTGGCGCAACTACACCCGCTTCCGGACGCTGTATCAGATTCTCGATGACATCGGTGCGACAATCGACATCCACAGGCAATCGACGCCCCACGACGAGCTCATCGATCGGCTCCAACAGTACGACGGTCCTCGAACTGTCGTCATCCTCGATGAGGTCGACCAGCTCGAAGAACCGAGCGTTATCTACGACCTTCACAGTCTGCCGCAGTTCGCGATCATCTGTATCGCGAACAAAGAAGAGGAGCTGTTCAGCCGCGTCGACGACCGTCTCGTGAGCCGCCTGCGCTCTAGCGAACACGTCCGGATGGACAAGTACCACGACGAGCAACTCTACGATATTTTGAGTGCTCGAACGAAGTGGGGCCTTGAGAACGGCGTCATCACCGACGACCAGCTCTATCAGATCGCTGATGCCGCCGCTGGTGATGCCCGTCTCGCTATCGGGATGCTTCGGAGCGCGGCCAGCACAGCTGACCGGGAGAATCGCGAGGAGATTACTGACGAGGTCCTCCTCGATGCAGCCGAAGACGCTCGGGCACAGATTAAACAGAAGAGTCTCGACTCACTTACTCCACACCAGCGGGTCGTCTACGATATCGTTCGGGACAATGGCCCACTCGGACCGAGCGAGATTCATGACCGCTATACAGAGGCGGTGGATGACCCGAGGACGAAGCGCACCGTTCGGACCTATCTTTCGAAGATGGCCCAGTACAACCTCTTGGAGGCAGAAGGCACGAGTCGTGACCGGGAGTACTCACTTGTCGATTCGACCGCTGCATCGCCGGTCTCGTAAATCGATGTATATGAAAAGGGAATATGCCGGTTTTACAATCAGACGCTGTCCGACGGCATTTTACCTCTTTGCCCGAGTCGATACACGTGGTACCTGATTCCGTCCGAAACACGTGGACAAACTGGGCGGGCGAATACTCGCCGGCGTACTACGCACATTACGGTCTGAACGAGACGAGTACGGTGATTCGCGATATCCTCAGCGAACACCTCCCTCGTGACGCAGCTGTTCTTGAACTCGGGTGTGGTTCTGGCCGCCACCTCGAACACCTCACCAACAGCGGCTTCGAGAACCTCTCAGGCGTCGACATCAATGCCGAGGCATTCGACACGATGCGAGAGATCTATCCCACCTCGCCTCCGACGGAACGTTCCGCTGCGGCCCAATAGAGGATATCATCGAAGACTTCGACGGCGGACAGTTCGACGCGGTTTATTTGGTCGAAACGCTACAGCACCTCCATCCCGATATCGAGTGAGTCTTCGAGGGAGTAGCTCGAATCATCAACAACATCCTCGTCACGGCGGAGATTGAGGGACCAATACGCGACTCGGCCTCTGATCAAAATGTGAACTACGTTGACGAGGACACTCCCCTGTACTACTGAGACTGGAGCCGCATCTTCACCTCGCTAAGTCTCTTCGAGGTCGACGTCGTTCATGGCGACAGAGACACCACACGAACCTTTCGCGTGTCTGGCTAACTGCTGATCTCGATATGGCGGAGTACTCTATCGTGGCGGTGTCAGTCTTAACCAACAGACTACCTGAAGAGATCGAGGAGTTGGTTAATTTTGGGAACAAAGGGAGACAGAATTTTCGGAAATAGCCTTGGAAACAGTTTACCACTGCTGAAGATCCGGTGACTGAGCTCGAATTGACGTTTGTTACATTCCTTTCTGGAAACTCGGAAGCGCCACGCCGTCGCTTATTGAGAGGGTGACCAGTTATTGTGTATGGGAGACCACCCAACATCGAACCGGTTGGCGGTGGTGCAGCCAACACGAGATGCTGACCAAAATGGGTCCCTTGCCGATCAAGCTGATCCAGCCACGGAGGAGCTGCTGCTGCCGTCACTCGACGACGGCATCACGCTGCTCGACGTGGAGGGAAGCCGCGGTATTCCAATCCTCCAATCGCTCATCGTCGACCATCTCCTTCCACACGACGGGCCCGCCTTCTGGGTTGAAGCGAACGGTCACGCGACGACGACCACACTCTCCCAGATCGTGCCCAGCCAGCGGTTGCTCAACCGGATCCAGGTCGCACACCCAACTGACGGGTTCAAGCGAGTACACATTCCCACGATGTTCGATTTGACACCGCTGTCCAAGAGGTCGGAGATGCTCGGAGCAGGACTATGAGCGAACTCGCCGAACATCACCGACGGATCGCCGATGTCCTCGAGCCTCTCGAACAGATGGGTATCGACGCAACGATGGAAGAACGGGCGACGGACAATGGTGACCTGTGTCTCACCCTAAATCTTAGGCTTCCTCCAACTCTTGATTCGGACGACGGCGACGAGGCCAGAGAGCGCTCCGAGAATCTGGAAGCGGAGCGCGAACAGGTCGTCGGGTGGGCAGCGAATCTCGAGGCACGCATCGCCGAACTGGAGGATCGAGGGGGTGTCAGTGAGACAGACTCGGGTAGAAAAAGCGCTAGTGTGAGCCATAATGATCTCACCGACGGCGAGCGTGAGACTCTCCGCGCACTACAGAAATTAGGTGGGCCCAGGTCTTCTGGAGACATAGCCGACGAGGTCGACGCCACGGTGCAGAGCGTTCGGTCATGGCTACCCAAACTCGTGCAGGCTGGCCACATTCAGAGCATGCCCGACCCCTCTGACGGCCGGCGGAAACTATACTCACCCGTAGAGTGCGACGAGCCCACCGATAACGAATCATCTGAGGACGGTGACGGGACGGTCGAAGAGCCCACCGACGACGAATCGTCTGAGGACGTCGACGGGACGGTCGAAGAGGACGTATACTGGGATGGGACAGTATACGTTTCATCCAACGGTAGAAGCCCGTCGCAGGTGTTTCACATTCGAGAGGACTGCCCCCGGTTGCGCAACTGTGCCGACTTCACTGAGAAGGATCGCTCCGTCGTGCCGAATCATCGGCCATGTAGCACGTGCGTTTCCGAAGACCTCGATGAGGGGCTCGTCGCGGTCGCGAACGAGTCGCCAACTAAGACCTATCACAAGCAAGAGGACTGTTCCAAGCTCAAACCAGCGACGGAGGTCGAAGTCCAGGAGCGAGAGGCGGTTCCAGACCACGATCCCTGCACCGACTGTGGCCACCGCGACGGCGAAGAGAATGTTGGAGATAAGGACGACAACTCTAGGGTCGCCCAGATATGCACTCAGAACGACATCGACCCCGAGGAGATTATCGACGCACTGGCCAGAGCGACTGCAATCTATCACGTGCAGCGGGATCTCAGACTCTCCCGTGACGATACCGAGACTCTGCTCCAAGAGCTGGGCGAGCTCGAGACCCTCTTTGGCGGCGGACAGATACCGCTTGATCGGGCGAAATCAGTGGTTGGCGAGTACGTTCCATCGACGATCTAACCGAGGGAGACGGGAGCCAGTAACCCACCACTAAGACGGTGGGCGTGTCGGTGGACTCCCGTTCCAAACACGGGGGCGACTGACCGCCCACGTTGGGAGAATACCACAGCAGAAGGGCGTCTAGCAAGTATTCGCTCGCAAAGGCGGAACGGAGCCATCGGAACCGTCTATGATACCGTTTAGCGTTCGATTTCGTGGAATCCGGTTCCATTCACGTATTCGATAGAAAGACCGCTTATGATGCTGAGCGCTCTCAGCGATACATGGTGACCACGGACCCACCAGCAGACAACAACCGCGGCGGGGATTTCGACGTTATCCGTGCCAAGGGACAGGAGATCCGCGTTACTCGCGGAGAGATATTCGAAAACAAACTGATCGATGTTTCGACAGGTGAGAGTGTTTTCCTGCGCGTTACCGGTGGGAACTCGGTGATCCGAAATATCGGATTCAAAGGTCTCTACCGCGGCGATCAGTTCCTGATTTCGGTCGATGCCGGCCGTGGTTACGTTCGCTTCGAAAACATCTATCTCGGTGACGGCGCAACCAAGGAAGGATCGAGTTCCGCTCACGGACCTGGCGCGATCTATCTGCACCGTGGCAACGAGGCGGACGTTACGTTCCAGCGCTGCAACGTTCAGGGATTCCCTAACAACGGATTTCACTGCTCGAATACCGCCAGTGGTTCGGGCAGTGTTCACTTCGATCGCTGTTTCGGGAAGAACAACGGCGTCGCGACGTTTCGTTGCGGGGGCGGAAACGACCGCATCGAGAACTGTGTTGCCTACACTGATACGACGGACTACGGCCACGACGACGATGATTACCTCGAAACCAACGGCCGCCCCGTCTGGGTCTGGAACGGCGGTATCGTAACGATTACGGACTCACACTTTGCTGACGGTCCGTATCCCAACGCGATCGTCGCTGGCGCCAACGATGCTCCGGGCCGAGTCAGTTTCGAGAGTGGGGGCTACCGGGGGCACATCCAGCGTGCGACTGGGTCAACCGTTGACGTGGGTCCGGACGTGTCGAACGATCTCGACCTCTCGCTTCCCGACGGTGTCCCGACCACGGCGGAAGGAGCTGCATCGGATGGTATGCTCCAGCCATTGGGGGGCAAGGAGGACGATTCCGACGACCAGTTCCCCCACATCATCGTGTTCAACGGCAGCGAGGTTGACGAACCGAGTTCGTACTCCTTCGAAGCCGCGGCAGCGGTTGCGGCGGTTAGTCACGGTACATCGACCAGTGACAGTGATGTCGTCTACGATCAGCCCGTCCACGGCCTCGTCAGCGATGCGGCCGATGTGTACTTGTTTCGGGGAAACATTACGGCACTCTCGCTCTGTGGAGACGCGACTGTCAGTATCCAGCACAACGTCCGCGATAAGATCGAAGCTGGTGGATCGCTCCAGTCATGATAAATGTCCGTCATATATGGCCGATTTGGCTTGGAATCTCCCCAGACCGAACAAAATGACCCGATGCAATGATAACTAACACCCGATTGACACCAAATGACCGCCGTCCAGTGAGCGACGCGTTCGGGTGTGGTCGTGCCTTGCTTCCGTTATTTTGGCACAGATCCGTGAGATGCCTCGCAAAGCTACGAACACGTCGCCGACCACAAATTAACTGAATTACTATGCCCTCAGAGGAGACCGTCAATACGCACGACACAGTCCGCGAGCGAGCCGAGACGAACCGGTACGTCGCGTGGCTCCTGTTGTCCGGAAACCGGCTGATTATCGCTGTTCTCATAGGTGTAGTGTTTTTCTTCGTGTTTTCTGTCAGTACGTTCCTCTTCCGTCCGGATCTGTATCAGATGGACACGCAAGGTGATCTGTCTGAGCGGCTGTTCTCGACGATGATAATCGTCATTGTCACTGGGACGACCATCGTCGTCACGTTCGGGCAGCTTATTCTCACACAGGAGAACGGTCCTCTCGGCGATCAACTCTCACGGCTGGACGGCGCAATGGCATTTCGGGAACGGGCATCGGAGCTGATAGATGCACCCTGCTCCACGAAACCATCCGTCTTTCTGATAAATATCCTCAAAGCCACGTCGAGACGGGCCGACATGCTTCAGAATTTCGATGACACTGGCAACGAGCAGCTGAACGCGGATCTCCGGAATCTGTCCGAAGGGACGATGAAAAACGCATGGGACGTGATCTCCGGGCTGGAAAACGCCGATTTCGGGACTTTTAAGGTAGTTTCTGCCGCTTTGAACTTCGATTACAGCTGGAAGGTGTTCCAGGTCGAGCGTATCATGGACGAGTACGACGACGAGCTCACCACCGAACAGACCGAGAAGCTCGAGGACCTAAAGGAGGCACTGATGCTGTACGGACCGGCGCGGGAGTACATCAAGACGCTGTACTTCCAGTGGTCGCTGATAGCTCTGTCACAGGTGATGCTCGCGATGGCGATTCCGGCGCTGGTCTTGGCGGGCACGATGCTCGTTTCGCTCGACGGCAATACCTTCCCGGGGAGGACGATGAGCATCGAGCACATCATCCCCGTCATTGGCGTTTCGTTCACGATGACGCTCATGCCGTTCATGATCTTCATTTCCTACATCTTCCGCATCTTCACTATCGCGAAGCGAACGCTCGCGATCGACCCGCTCATCCCTCGCCAGTCGTGACTCCCTCGCACGGTAAACGACGCGGCTTCCCTGTACAGAGGGAATCGGGCTCGGTGCCGGTCAATTTTCGGACCGGCTCTCTCGAGATCGGCGGGGTGGGTTTCAACCTTCAGTTAGGAGCGTTCACGAGAGCGCTGCTCTCCCGCAACCCATCAGAAATATCCCGTTTCTGCAGATGTCTTGTAGCCCAGTCACTAGGAGGATCATATCCACCACCGGGTCATACTGGTGGCTTCTCAATGTAGTTCTCTCCCTAGCAGTCTTGTCTTGTGGTACTTCTATCGGCGCGGTTCACATCCTTTTGGGGGTAGCCTACCACCTAGGCTTCCTGCGCACCACAGACACGGATAAGATATGACCTGACTCCCGCCTCCGTCACCCAGCGGGAGTCAGCGAAACCATCTATGCAAACAATAGTCAGGGTAGTCTATAGCCCGGATGTACGTGATCCACTCCCACCTTACTCTGTCCTCGGTTCAGACACGAAGGTCAGACGCTCGTCCTTTGCAGAAAGGCCGGGATTCTCTCACCGATTCAACACAGAATATTAGTCGTCCGTCTTGGAAGGGTGAGGCATCCACCTCGACTACCCGTGAGTCCGTCAAACATCGCGGGAGGTGCGTAAAACACCGACACACCCCCTCAATGAGGTTTAGAGTTCGCTTCGCTTGACGAGGGCGTAAATCAACAATCCGCCCAATATCACACCGGCGTACACCTCCAGGCTGACCAATATAAGTCCCAGATGCCCCTCAGCGACGATATTCCCGTATCCGATCGTGAGAAAGGTGATGTAACTGAAATAGATATTTGACGCGAGCGTCTCGAGCCCACCCATCGTCGCGAGTTCGGCGACGGACGTGACCTGACCCGCTTCTGTCCGAAAATAGGGACCGCCGAAGGCGTACAGCAACGCCGGGAGAATCGGGAAGAAAATAAACATCGCGGCGATTCTGTACAGCCGCATCCCGTGGCCACAGGTGAGTCCGAGAAAGAGGTTTTCACCCACGCGCAGGCCGTTGCGAATGCGTGTCCCGACCGGCTCGTCCGGGTCACGGGCGATGTCTACGTAGTTCTGTCGGGCGTATTGCTGGCGCTTGAACCGGAACTTCCCGGAAGCTTCGACGTTGCCCTCCGCAGACGCGTTGGTTTTGGCCCGCTGGTAGGTCTTTTCGATCGCCAGCGACGTCATCTCGACGGCGTACTCGTGGTCAAGCTCGCCATCGTCGAATTCGTGGAGCCGCCAGTCCGACTGGGTGAGATAGTGCGCGTGTGCCGTAAAGTCGAACCCGTCGAACTTGGTCTCACAAAAGCGGAGATATCTGAACAGGTCCCGGTTGTCCGTGTCGTCGACCCGAAAGCTGATATCGCCGACGGTCGCTCTCGTCAGGTCGCACCTGATCCACCTGTTTCCGGGCTGGACAATCTCTCCGGCCATGAGGTGGGCGTCGGTGAAGTTGACAATCATGTCACCTCCGATCGGGCTGATTTTCATCTTAAGGTGTTTCGTGAACTTGCTTTCAGCGAAGCACGCGTCACCCTTGAACCGGACCTCCCAGAACTTCGCGGACGTACACCAGACGTGGTGAAAGTTCGCGTCACCCTCGAATGTTACCTCATCGAAGGTCGCACTGGCGCCCTCGTGATCGTCAGAACCGTGGAACTCGACACCGGGATAGCTCGCCAACGATTCGAACGTCACGTCTTCAAAGGTCGCTTCGCCGTCGAACGTGGCCCCGTCGAAAACGGCTTCGCCGGCGAACTTCGTCGCGTCGAAATTCGTGCTCTCCCGGAAGGCAACGTCGCGGAAGCACGCGTCAGTCTCGAAGCACGTCTCCTCGAAGGTTACAGCGCCTATTTGTCCCGACTCGAAACTGACACCCTTCGCGAAGGTGACCTCGGAAAAGTCAGCGTCGGCGTGCAGTACTGTCGCGCCGCCTTCGAACGTGATCCCGCGGAATCGGGTGGTCCCGTCGAACGTGGCCGCCACATAGGACACGTCGTCTTCGAAGGTCGCCCCGTCGAAGTCGGCTACCGATTCGAACGTTGCCCCGTCGAACGTGGCGGGCGCAGTCGTTCTCGTCTCCTCGAAGTGTGCAGCGTCCCTGAACAGCGTCGTCTCGAAACTGATGGCCTCGAACCGCGCGTAATCGAACCGGACGCTATCTTCGAACGTGGCACCGTCAAACGAGGTGTAGTCGTCGATGTCGATCGAACGGCCGTGAAACTCCGTCCCACGGAAGGTCGCCTCGTCAACAAACGTCGCCTCCTCGAAGATGGCGGCCTTGGAGACGGTTGCCTGGTCGAATCTGACAGCGGCTTCGAACGTCGCATCGGTGAAGACGATGTTGTCACCGCCGAAGGTCCCGCTGTAGCAGTCGACCTCTCCCTCGAAGATCGTTCGCTCGCATAGCAGTCCGTCACTGAATCTCGCCTCTCTCGCTCGAAATGCATGGATTTTCGCGTCCCGCAGGTCGATAGCTTCCTCGAACCTTGCGTAGTTCGCTACGAAATCGCCGCGGATACACGCGTGGCGCAGATCGAGCACATGTTGATCGTCGTGGTCGAAGTCGACGTGGCCGAAATCCAGAGTCGGGAGCGTTGCCCCAACGAACGCGCGACGGTCGGGGTCGCCGCTCTCGAGCGCCGCCGTGAATCGCCGTTGTACGTCGCGTTCCGAGATTCCGACCTCGTCCCGCTCGTCGGCCGTATGGTGAAACACACACTGCTCCCGCCCCTCCACAGCGTCGTGTGGACAGTCCCAGGGCTCTTCCAACGAAGACGCCGAGGTATCTGTATGGGTGTATGCACACTGCTCGTCTGCTACTGAGTCGGTCACGCATACACCGTCCGTTGCAGGCCGTCGGTACTGGTTATGCATGCCGGCGTTGGAGCCCGGATGGGAATGTGGTCAGTCATCTGGATACGTCGGCGCATGCGGTCCCTTGTTTGACCAGCTCTGCGATCAGCGCGACATCCTTCGCAGCGTCAGTGAAGGCCGTCTGGGTCGGTCTGCCCGCCCGAATCTCCTCAAGGAAAGATCTATGCGCCCGTTTGACCGGTTCTTCGGTCGTTGGAACGTGCGTGCGCGTCACGATCTCGTCCGTCCCTTTCTTGATCCGTACCTCGGACCGCGAATGTCTCCGGCACGGGTCAGAGCAATCGAGGCGAACGACGCTGTCTGCCGTATCCACGCGGACGTACTCCTCGAACCACTCCCCGTCTATCCGACCCGAAGTAAGGTGGCAATCAGTCCCGCCCTCGTAGCCGAGTTCGGCCGTCAAAAACTCTCCAGGACCGTCGAGCGATACGTGAATGATTTCGGCCACGTCGTCGTAGAGGCCTCTGAGCATGTTCACGTCCTGGCAGAGCTGCTCTAGGTGATACAGGTACTCGTCCGCAATCCAGTCCGTGTCGGTCTCAAGCGCGTCTTTTGCCTGCGCGGTCCGGATCGTGTCGTCCTCGGCAACGACCTCTGTCGGAAGGGTCCCTGCAACCGGGTCGGGAACGGATCGAACGGACCGCGGATCCACGGGAGTCACGTTGTACGCATCGACGTAGCGGACTGAATCCCGCCGTTCGAGTAGCGTCTTGAACCGGTGGTACGCCGGATCGTACCGTCTCGCGTATCCAACCATTGCCGGGACCGTGGACTGCTCCACCAGCGTGACAAGTTTCGACGCGTCGTCGGGTTTGAGCGCCAACGGAGACTCCACGAACGTCGCCAGTCCGGCATCCACTGCCTGCGCCGCCAGATCCGCGTGCGTGTGCGAGGGAGTACAAATAACGACACCGTCGAGGTCGGCTCGCTGTTCCGTAATCAGCGTCGAACCCCGCTGATACCGATGGGAGATTCCGTACCGGTCTCCGACGTGCTCTACGCGCTCGCGAGAGAGCCCGGAAATAGCCGTAATCGTGGTATCCGGGAGCGACGACAGATGCGGGAGGTGCAGGCTCGCTGCTGTCTCACCACACCCGATCACGCCCAAGTGGAGCGCTGGCATCCCGGATCGACCCGAGCGTCCCGCCAAGCCGTCCTCGAACCAGGACTCGGCTGTGGCCCGTTCCACCTGAACGGTGGCATCGGCGCCGTCGTCGCTATCGCTCCCGTCATCGTCGTCGCTATCGCTCCCGTCATCGTCGTCGCTATCGCTCCCGTCACCGCCGCCGTCCGTGCCACTATTGTCATCGCTGTCGTTATCATCGTCGTCGCTGTCTTCGTCGCCTTCGCCACTGTCGGTGTGGACGTCGTCATCGTCGTCGCTGCCCTCGTCGCTCCCTTCATCGCTGTCGTCATCGTCGTCGCTATCCCTATCATCCTGAATATCGTGGACGTCATGAACATCGTGAACGTCGTGCTCGTTGGGGGAGTCGTCACCCTCGTCGCTCTCACTATCCTCTTGGACGTCGTGGACGTCGTGGACATCGTGGACGTCATGTTCGTTGTCGCCGGCGGCGTTGACTTCCGCCACGTCTCGGTCGGGGTCGCCCGACGATGGTGCTACTTTCCATCCAGTCGGGAGTGTCTCCCGTCTCAAACGGCGTCGTACTCGGCCGGGCGTGACGGTGACAGAGGAGCAGGTAATCCCCATCCAGGACGGATGGCCCGCGACGCCAGAGAAGGGCGGGGCAGCCGCGGCCGGGAGATGTGTTCCCGATGCTGTCAGGTTCCACGGGGTTATGTGGGAGCCACACCGGCCCTGACCGAGACCAGCGCCGAACCCGGAACCGGAGATCTGTTCACCCACAGCAACCCGTTCCGTCCTAATCCACCGACTGGCACCGTCCGGTGAGACGACCGGTCCCCGTTTCGGTCCGGGTCGCTCCCGGCGGGCCGTCGACGTTCGACCTAGGGAACTGGGTCTCACGTGCCGCCAGGTCCGCGGCCCGTCGCCGTGACGCGCACGCTCGACAGAAATCTGATATCTGTCACTCATCTGCGAGGGCCTCGATTTCCGCGCCGAGCGACGCTCGTTCCGCTTCTTTCTCCGCGGACTCTGCCTGTAGCTCCCGGAGTTCCTCGGCCAGTTCTTCGCGTTGCGCTCGTAGTTCGTCGACGACTTCGAACGCCGCGAGACAGGCCTCTCCCTGATCGGTTTTCGCCTGTAACCTGTCGATTTCAGTCACGAGAGTGCCGATTTCGCTTTCGAGCCTCGCGGCCGCTGCATCCGTTTTGTCGCGCTCCTCCTTTGCCTCGGTCAGTTCCGACCGCTCCTCTTCGAGATCTGCTTGGAGATCCTCAACGTTCGCCTGGCAGTCCTCAACACGACCTTCCGCCTGTGCCACGGTTTCGGAACGGAACGAACGGAGTCGAATCAACTTAGCACGGATGTCGTCCAGTTCCTCGATACCGGCGATCATCTCGTCGCGTTCCCTCTCCGCTCCACCGAGTCGGCGTTTGACGTGGTGCAATTCCTCCCAGATAGCTTTCAGTTCACCCTCACTGCGATCTGGACCGACGTCTTGGTCGCACGTCGGACAGGTGCCCCCACCATCTATCGACTGTAGCTTGTCGCGGTCTTCCGTCAATTTAGTCTTCCGCGCCGAAAGCTCCGTGACACGTTCCCTAGTACGCTCAAGCGACGCACGCATCTCATCTTTGTGCTCCGGAATTTGAGTCTCGATAACCTTTTCGAGCGTCCCCAGAGTAAGATCGATGCCGAACGGCTCAATTCGCGCTGTGAGTGCCTTTAGGTCGTCCTCTAACTGGGACCGAACGGTGTCCAGTTCTTGGCGCGCGTCGTTGACCCTCGATTTGGCCTCGTCGATTTGCTCGCCGAGGCGATCAACGGCTGCTGTAATCTCGTCAATATCGTCACAAATCTCTCCGGCCCTCTTTGTTTCAGTTTTTACTCGATCGGTTTTCATCGCCATCGTCTCCCGTCGCACGTCTTGTTTCTCCCCGAGCGTATCGAGGTAAGATGCGATAATGTCGCGAGTCTCAGTGGTTACTGACTGAGGAACCTGATCGTCCGGCAAGAACGCTTCCACCGCAGTGTCGCGTTCGGTGACCGCCGTCGCGATGTCCTCGTCTATCGTGTCGAGGTGCTCCTGCATTTCGCTGATTGCGGCACCCAGTTCCGATATCTCAGTGTCGAACCCATCGCGCACTTCAATCAATTCCTTTTGTTCGTCTGTCATATATTCCCTGAATTCTTCATTATCTTCAAGTGTGTCTCCTGTGCCGTCGACCGTCACGTTCCGTTGAGTCGGTCCCATTTTCTGTCCTGATCGTTGTCGAAAACTGTGCAATGCGGCAGTCTCGATCGCATTCCGTGCGGTCGGGAGCGCCTGCCGAGCCTGCTCATCCGCGGCGCGATCGACGTGACTGTGTCTAGTGTCGACAACACTCACGCCTGCATCGGCGGCCATCTGCACCAGATGGTCCGTCGTCACGGTGCCGTCCTTGACGACAATTTCAATCTTCGTGGTCATGTTGTCGCGTCCCAGGGTGAGTGTCATTGAGATGTATGATTCTGATCTTGGCCACGGTCTCACTCACCACTAGAACTCTCATGAACGGACTGCTAATCGAATAGCCGAATATTCGCAATTCGACGATTCGAGTATTTCAGCTGGACGAACGCTACCATTCGTTTCCTACCAGAACGAGCAGCACCTCAGCGACGACCGACACCAGAATCGTCCGCTATCGACGTCTCCTTATTCCTTCCCGTCCGGATCGACTCCAAGTAGCTCTCTGAAGTGAGTCTCCAGCTCATACTTGCGCTCGGACATCTTGTCGCCGGTCACGCCTTGCTGCTCAGTCAAACGACGGTCGACATCCGCTTGTTGCTCGGGACGACCACTATGAGGCGTGCCGGCACGGAAACTGTCGAGTGTGTCGGTCATCCCGTCCCGGACACTCTCTATGGCATCACACGTATCGGGTGGAAAGTAGATCTTGTTTTCCATGTAGTACGTCGAAAAGGCGTTGCCCGACTCCGTCGCCGTCCGGAGCAGTTGGTCAGCGTCGGCATCACTCGACATCCCTGTCTTCAGCGACCGCATATCCCGTTCGAACTGGACAAATCTCTGGTACAGCTCGATTACTGTATTTGTCCGTTTTTTGCGGAGCCGGGAGGACGCGGCCCGATGAGCTTCCAAGTCAGCCTGATGTTGGGCGACCTTCATTTCGAAGAACTGCTCGATACCCTGTTCTACGACCTCTGAAAACCGCTCTATCCCTTGTTCTACGGCCTCTGAAGACCGCTCGATTCCCTGTTCAATGAGCCCCGAGAACCGCTGGGTTCCGTACCGCACGACCAATCCAGCGGCGGCGGTACCTGTCGCAAAGATTCCCAGATTTTGGAGTGCTTCCCAGAACATCGGTCGATAGTGAAACGATGTTCGCATGCATAAGCCAGTGCGGCTCTCGAATTGTTATATTTCGTATTAGACGAGTATTCTCGGTGCAGTATCTGCTATACGGACGATATTGACACGCCAACTGGCGGATTGATACTAGCAGTGAGCGCACTCTCGCTGGTTCCGGTTGGGACGCGGTAATGATCTACCCCACCCTGACAGCGCGTTTCGCGGACGCCCCTTCGCGTATCAGAACTGGGGACGGATCACCGCGTTCCCGATCGTTCTGAGAACGGTCACCCCTATCGGCTACCGCGTACCATAGCATCAATGGATACAGCGCAGTTCATATACTAGTTTGCTATTGACTACTGTCTTCTCTCTTGTACAATGGCCGAAACTGTTTCGCGTGGAGATTCTCATCCCCATCAACAGCAAAGATTCGGCCCGCGAGACGATCGAGTACACCATCCGTGCGTACCCAAACGCGTCAATTACCGTGTTACACATATTACCTCCGAGTAGCTCTTACGCAGTCGAAGGAGTCCCCTTCCAAAATTCATTGGTAGAGTCTAAGCGGCGATACCCTGACGAGTTGTTCGAAGTGGCAACCGAAACAGCTGAACGTTTGGGTGGTTCTATTACCAAGGTGACGGCGATTGGCAGCCCGGTTCGAAAAATCGTCGAGTACGCGGATAAGCCTAACATCGACCACATCGTTATCGGGAGCTGCGGTCGATCTGGACTGCTCCGGTTCCTATTCCAGAACGTGACTACCGCGGTCGTCTCCAGGTCACCGGTGCCAGTGACAGTCGTCAAGTAGCAGGGGCCACTCGCGTCAGGAATCATATCCTGATTCACTGAAAATAAGCTAGCCCACTCTGAAAGGTCGCATTAAGTTAGAGGATGAGACGGACGAGTTCTGAGTGTCGATGCTGTACCTCGACGGGGTCGAAGTGCCCAAAGAGTTCGTCGCACGGGTGCTTGACGCCGCTATCGAGGCCGGACGAGTCACGGACGAAGCCGACGCCGAAGGGTATCGAATCCGCGTGCTGTGACTACCCCGATTCGCCCGCCGTATTCTCAACGGACAGCAGCAATACTGTCAGAACGCCGGTGAGTCGATCGACCGCGACCGGGTACACGGCGCCCCCGTAGCGAGTTTCTCTAAGCCAAACCGAGAGCCCCTGGAGACGTTTCGGTCGCTGAACCAGCGGTCGAGCGGCGCTCGACGCACCGGACCCAGACGAATTATGATATTACTAATTTATATACTCAGAGTACCTATATAATTTCTTATGAATAATCGGCGTCACACGAGTACGGAGGCGGTAGGCGATGACGCGAGTACCCCGCTGGTAACCCGGCGAACGGTCCTCGCGGGCGGTGGGGCAGTCGCACTCGGGAGTCTCGCTGGCTGTACCGGCCTCAGTGGACTGGTGGACCGCGCCAGCGAGCAGGTGATCGGGACTCGAACGGCATCGCCAGCCGGTTTCTACGCCGGTGACGTCACCGGCGACGCGACGGCGTTCAGAAGCGGGCCGGTCGACGTGCGGTTCATCCCACCGGCGCTGCAGGTCGACTCGCAACGCATCGAGATCGACGGCTGGAGCGCCGTGACGACCACCAAGGCACAGGACTACAACTCCTCGCGCTCGAACAAACCGAGTTCGATCTGGGTGCCCGATCCCGTCGACGCGGACTCCGACGGCGACGGTATCTCGACGCTCGTGACGGTCCTCGATATCGAGCGGTCCCTGTTGGTGTACGCCGACGCCGCTATCGCGGCGGTGGAGAATCAGTCGCCCGACGAGGCGACGGCGTCCCTCGACGCCTTCGTCGCCGGAGTGACGACGGTCCAGAGCGAACTCGACGGCTGCCCCTCCGACACGTGCGCGAGCGTACGGGAGCACGCCGACAAGCGCCACGGACTCGCCCGAAACGCGAGCGATGCGGTGGACGCGGGCGAGTGGGACAGCGCGAGGCGGTCCCTCCAGCAGGCCCGCCGCATCGTCCAGGGCGACATCGACGACGTCTTCCACGACCTCGACAGCGACGACGACGGACTCCTCGACGGCACGGAATCCCTCTACGACTACCTCGACGGGGAGCCGACGATCGGCGAACGCTTCGTCGTCAGTCTCCCGGACGCCGGCGTCCCGGGCGGTGGGCCGACGCTGGCGGACGAACTCACGCCCGCCCGGGTGCTGGAGTACTTCACCGGCGAACGCAACGCCGAGCGCTGTGAGGACAGCGACCGGATCGTCGGCCTCCACCGCGACCTGTCCTGCCGGGACCTCCTGACGGCCCGACTCGAGGAAGAATGGGCGAAGAAGCGACGCGTCGCGGCCTTCGAGACGGGTGGCGGCGTCGTCGTCACCGGGGCGACGCCGGCCGCCGACGTCGCGGCGCCGATGCTCTGGATCACGTCGACCAACGCCGTGTCGTCCGACGACTCCCTCGACTCGTGGGGCGAGGAAAGCGATTCGGCCGAGGCGACCGTGTCGTCGGCTCTCGTCTGCCCCGTCGTCGCGACGCCCGCCGACTGCCCCTGCCCGATGCCCGCCCTGTTCCACGTGCGCCGGATCCGGCACGAGGACCAGCTGCTGTTCGTCGGCGGCTGGACGCTCGATGACGGCGCGCTCTACGAGGACGCCGCGACACTCCTGGTCGCTGACGGCCCGAACGTCGTCGCGGGCGTCACCCGCTCGGATATCTCCGAGGGCGGCGTTGATCTCCAGTCGCGCGTCGAAGGGCGAAAGCGGCCGGGACGAACGAAATACGGGGACATCACGCTCAAAAAAGGCTACGAGAAGGGTGCCCCGTACCTGCCCCCGGGTGCCCACTCGGTGTGCAGGGACGACGGCGGCGTCTACTGTTGGGGGGTCCAGTCTCGCGAAGCGCTCGCCGGGCACGACACCGGCGACTGCGACGACGGCGACGCCGACGTCCGCCCGTCGGCGGTCACAACGGCGCTCGATGCACCGGTACTGCACCTCGTCGGAGCGGCCGACGCGTCGAACGACGTGAAGTTCAAGGCGGGAGCGGAGCTGTCGAAATCGGTCAACTGAGCGCGCCGATGCGCCCCCGTGACGGTCTCAGTGGCTGCGCGGCGGGCTCGTGAACGAGTCCGAGTCGGTGCTGAACGGGTCATCCATGTCTGGCCCGGAGGTCCGACTCAGGCCGACTATCAGGGAAACGGTCATGAGCGCCATCAGCCCTCCCACCGCGAGGAAGAAACTGGTTACGCCGATCGCGATGAGAAGCGACATCCCGAGTAGCTCGCCGCCGATGGTGACCAGGAAGGCGAGCAACGTGAGTCCGAGCATTCCGTCCTGTAATTTTGTGGTCATACTAACAGTTTGGAACTGGAGACCATTAAGTCGCGCCCGATACCTGCCGTTATGTCTCACGCTGCCACACATCACTGATCAATCTCATACGTACTCGGCGGTCGCAGCCGAATTCTACAAAAAACGGGAGTGGACATACTGACACTGAACTCGGAGCTTGATACACGCTACTGGATCGAATCACGGGGTGGAGGGGTTGCCGGAGTCACCGTACAACACCCTCCGTCAGCCCGACGAGGAGGAGCAAACGGGACAGCGGAGGGGGTCGCGGTGGGGTACCGTCCCGAGCGTCGCTGACCGCCGACGGCGACGTGGTCAGTGTCGGTTCGGTGTCGATATCACTCAGTCGGCGGCCCACACTATCGACCGGTACCCACCGGACCCGCGAATCGCCTCCGTTCAGCGACACGATCGGCCCGCCCGATGCAATGGACTTTCCGTGTGCGACATTTTGTATCCGTGTGACGATAGAAACTGGCGATTCCGTGACCCTGGAGTACACCGGTCGACTCGACGACGAAACAGTGTTCGACACCTCTCGGCGGTCCGTCGCCGAGGAGACTGGCCTCGCCGAGGCCCAGCCCGAGCGAGACTACGCACCGCTGACGGTCGAAATCGGAAACGAACAGGTCATCGAGGGGATGGAGGAGGGGCTGATCGGCCTCGAGGCGGGGGAGACGGAAACCCTGACGATCCCGCCGGAGAAAGCCTACGGCGAGCCCAGCGACGACAACATCCAGGAGTTTGAGACGGAAGCGCTCCGAGAGATGCTCGGCGGCCAGACGCCTGAAGAGGGCGCCTACCTCGAAGCGCAGAACGGCAGTCAAGGCGAGGTCATCCACGTCGACGAGGACGTCGTCCGGGTGGATTTCAACCCTCGCCTCGCCGGCGAAACGCTGACGTTCGAGGTCGAAATCCTCGAGGTAAACTAGCGTCGAACGGGGGCATCCGCCGCAGTCGGTGATAGCGGCACGGATTTCCCCTCGATCGATATCGGCGGCTCGACCCGGATTTATGTCGACCCGCCACAGAGGCGTTGGTATGAAGAGTACGGACGGGAACGCACGGGAGGCCGCTCGGGTCGGATCGGTCGGGGCGATTCACGTCAGCCCCGACACCGGCGGTGCTCCCGAGTCGCGCGATTCGGTCGAGGCGGTCGCCGGTCGCGGGCTCAAAGGCGACCGCTACTACCGGGGAGAGGGAATCTACAACGAGCGGGAGGACCTCGAACCGAGCGATGTGACGCTCGTCGAGGCGGAAGCGCTCGCCGCGGCGCGCGAGGAGTACGACGTCGATTTCGATCCGGGAGCGCATCGACGGAATATCACGACTCGCCGGGTAGCGCTCAACCACCTCGTGGGGGAGCGGTTTCGCGTCGGCGAGGTCGTGGTAGAGGGACTCGGATTGTGTGAGCCGTGCGGGTACATGCAGTCACTCGCCGACCAGCCTGACGCCGCGGAGGCGCTGACCCACCGCGGCGGGCTCGACGCCCGCATCGTCGACTCGGGGACCATCGCCGTCGGGGACGACATTATCTGGTGACCTGTCTCGGGTCACGTACCGAGGCCGTCGACCTGCTTCGGCCGTGGGATCCGCGGTTCGACCACCGGGGTCGACGAGACACGACGCTGCGTGGTACCCGTCTCCGAAGGACAGCAAACGCCACTACGAGAAACGATCGTCACTCCTGGCTCTCACGACTCGATCTCGTTGATGATTTTGTCGGCCTGCTCACGGGCCTTTTCCTCGCCCACGTTTTTCTTGATCAACACGGACTGGACGACCCAATCGTCGGTGTCTTTCCGTTTTCCCATCCGCACCTCGCTCCCCTCCGAGACGGAATCGGAAACGCGGTCCGCCCAGTCGGGCGTCCGGATCTGATCGAACTGGTCGGGGTCCCGATACCGGGCGTGGATGTACTCGTCCTCCGTTGTGACCGATTTGAGATCTGGAATCCGGGCCATCGTTGTCAATACGTTGAGGAAATGCAAAAATCAACGGGGTCGGCTCGGTCCCGATGGGTTCGCTCCCCTTTCGAGAGGCACCCTAACCGGCTTCCTGCGGTTCACACCGATCGTCACTGCGCGGTGAGGGGGTTCACGACGACGTCGACGGCGCGGAAGGCGGAATCTGCGTCGACCTCAGGGCCGTCCGACGTCGCCGACCACGGTCCGGCTCTGCTGGCGCATGAACTGCTGGAGGTACCACGGACCGCCCGCGAACTTCCCGGTCGTTCCGGAGTACTTCCAGCCGCCGAACGGTTGGGCCTCGACGAGCGCACCGGTCGTCGCGCTCTGCTCGCGGTTCACGTAGCACATCCCGGACTCGATCCGGTCGAACCACGTGTCGATCTCGCCCTCGTCCTCGGAGAAGAGGCCGGCACAGAGTCCGTACTCGCTGTCGTTCGCCTTCGTGATCCCCTCCTCGAGGCTCGAAACGGGGTGAATCGTGACGAACGGGAGGAAGTGCTCGTCCGTCGCGAGCGCGTGATCGTGTGGGATGTCCGTGACGACGGTCGGTTCGACGTACCGGCCCGCGGGGAGGTCTGCCCGATCGACCCGGCTTCCCCCGGTCAGGACCGTGCCGTCCGCGGCCGCCGTTTCACAGATGTCGTCGTAGCGCTCGATCGCGCCGTCGTCGATCACCGGAGAGACGACCGTCTCCCGGTCCTCGGGCTTGCCGACGGAGAGGTCGTTCGTCTCCTCGACGAGCCGGTCAGTGAACTCGTCGGCGACGTCCTCGTGGACGTACACGCGGGAGGTCGCGGAGCACTTCTGCCCGCTGAACGAGAACGCGCCGAACTTCACGCCGGAGACGGCCTTCGAGACGTCGGCGCTGTCGGAGACGATGACCGGGTTCTTCCCGCCGAGCTCGGCGATGACCGGCCCCCGTTTGTCCAGCTCGTCGAAGGTCCGCTGGATCTCGAGTCCGACCTCGCGGGAGCCCGTGAACGCGAATCCGGCGACGTCCTCGTGTTCGATCATCGGCTGGCCGACCGCCCGCCCGCCGCCCGTGACCAGGTTGACGACGCCGTCCGGAATACCCGCTTCCGCGAGGACGTCGTAGAACGCGTGCGCCGTCAGCGGCGTGGTGCTCGCCGGCTTCACGACCGCGGTGTTTCCCGTGATCAGCGCGCCGGTCGTCATCCCGACGAGGATGGCGAACGGGAAATTGAACGGGGACACGACGCCGAAGACGCCGTACGGCTGGAGATCGCTGACGCAGCGCTGCCCGGGTGTCGGCTCGCGCGTCTCGGCGGTGTATCCCTCGTTCCGTTCCACCTCACTGCTGTAGTACCGGAGGAAGTCGATCGCCTCGTCGACCTCCGCAATCGCCTCGTTTCGCGTCTTCGCGTTCTCGTAGGCCATCAACGCCGTGACTTCGAGTTTACGGTCCCGAATGAGGTCCGCCGCGTCGCGGAATATCGCGGCGCGCTCGTTCCAAGACGTCTCTTTCCACTCGTGGAAGGCGTCGCTCGCGGCCGCGACGGCCTCGTCGACGTGCGTCTCGTCGCCCGCGGCGAACTCGCCGAGGACCTGGTCCGTGTCCCCCGGATTCGTGACGGTGAACGTCTCTCCGGTCTCGACCGCGTCGCCGTCGATCCGGAGCGGGTGGGTCGCCCCGAAGTCGGAGCGGATGTCGTCGACTGCGGCGTCGTAGGCGCGGTGGAACTCGTCCAGCGTCCCCGCCTGCGTGTGCTCCTGCAGCGTGAGTTCGTTCTCGAATTGGTTGTCTGTCATTATCACACAACGTGTTCTGCACGAGGTATAACTGTGCCGAACGGGACTCTACGGGGAGCCGGTCGGAATCCGACCGCCGCGTGGGAGAACGATCGCTGACCACGTCCTCGACGTCGCCGAGATATCGCGCGTGAGCGGGAACAGGTTCAGCGACGAATCGAAATTGTGGGTTTCACCGTCCGAGAGTGGGAGTTTCGAGCCCCAACGACTGAACGCAGTGAGGCCCGGAGTTGACAGATCTCCTTCGCTGCACGTCCGTTGCTGACAGAGATGTGTGTAAGGCGACGAAGGACCTCTACGGCGAGACCCGGACGGAGAGTTATTATGGCGGCGGACGTTCAACCCAAGAACAGACCGAAGCAATGACCGAACTCGCCGGCGCCGTCCGTCAGTTCGCAGCGAATCACATCCGGGAAGGCGGCGTCTGTCCGTGTGACTGACTATATCGGACACTTCAAGAGAGCACTATGGACCGGAATACACCGACGGAACGGGCGTCGTTGACCTCTCTCTCCGAGTCGTCCGAGCGCTACCTCCAAGACAAGGGGAAAGGCCGCGGCGGTGACGGCGGGAACTACCGACGCAACGCGGCGCGCGAGCTCGAGCGGTTCGTCGAGTGGGCCGCCGGCGACCGCGGTGACGACAACTGGACTGGCATCGTTCCCGACGACGTCGACCGCGGTCCCACCTTCGGGGACCTCGACGAACGCGTCTTCCGGGAGTACGCCCGGCATCTCGCCGGTGATCGCGGGCTCAAGCAGAACACCGTTCAGACCTATTACCGCTACGTCTCCGCGTGGTGCGGCTGGTGCGTCAACGAGGGCTACCTCGGGGCGCATTACGCGCAGCGGGCGAGTGCGATGGCCCCCCTTCCCGAGGACGACGGCCGCAAGCCCGGCGACCAGCAGGCCTGGACGTCCGAGCAGCGCCACGCCCTCACTCGCCACGTCGACGAGCGGGCCCGCGACGCCGTCGAAGCGTACACGACCCTCCCGGAGGAGACCGATCCCCTCGACGAGCAGCGAGCGCGCTACGCGGCGCTGAAGGCGGCCCGCGACCGCGCCCTCGTGTTCGTCCTCGCGTACACCGCGGTCCGGGTCGGCGAACTCCTGCGGGATCCGAACGACCCGCGCCGGCGCGGGGTCCGCTGGGAAGAGATCTCGCTCGACGACGGGAGCATGGACGTCTATCGCAAGAAACAGCAGTGGGACGCCGCGAGCCTTCCCGATCCGGTGATCGCTCCGCTTCGGAGCTACCGACGGCTGATGGACCCGCCGACGGAGCGCTGGCCGGTGTTCCCGACGTTCGACCAGCGGACGCTCGCGGCGCTCGTCCGAGAGGGGCTCGCCGACGACGGGGACCGACCGGACGCGATCGACGACCGGCGAAGCGAGTACGCTCGCGACCTCTTACTGGCGCTCGATGCGGATATTCGGCCGCCGTCGATCACGACGGACGGGGCGCGGTCGATCCTCCGGCGACTTTCGGAGGACGCGCAGATCGATATCGACCACCCGAAACACGACTATCTCGCGCCCCACGGCGGCCGACGCGGGATGGGGGAGGTCCTCGTTCGGGCGTTCGGCTACACCGTCGCTGCCCGATATTTGGACAACTCCGAGGAGATGGTCCGCGAGCGGTACTCGCACATCGAGGCCGGAGAGCTGGGCGACGTCGCGACGGAAGCGCTGGATGACGTCGACGGTTCCGTTGGGTAGCGACGGGAGGAGGCGACGTGTAAGCGGTCGGCCCGGTCGATGACGACGTGAAGAGCGGATCCGGTTCGGCGGACACTGTTGGCCGTCGGGGCGAACTACCGGTCGCCTGACGCCGCCTGATCGGAGTCGCGACTGGGGATCAGCCCGTGGGCCATGAGCCGCCGAGCGATGACGACGAGACCGTTTCCGAATCCCTCGCCGAAGATCGCCTGCTCCTTTTTTGTGTCGGGCGTGATCGAACTCACCAGGATCGTCGACCGGTCGACCAGGAGGAGCCGACCGATCGCCGTTTCGTCCTCGGTGGACTCCGCGCCGCGTAGCCACTCCAGTCCGGAAACGAACGTCGTCGCGTCCGGGACGGCCGACTGCACCGCGTCCCGGAGCGGCGGAGTTACGGCGCCGACGTTCACGCGGATGTCGGTACCGACGTCGTCGAGCGTGCCGACGAGCTTGTCGGTCAACAGTGACTCATCGCCGATGACGAGCACGATTTCGTCCGTCGCCTTTCCGAGAAGTTGGTTCGTCCGGGTTTCGATCGCCCCCCGCCCGGCCATCGCCCATATCTGCTGCACGGGAGACCCGTCGTCTCCGTCGACCACGTCGAGCGTGCCGAGCGCGTCTCGCAGTCGTTCGACGCGCGCGTCGTACTGGCCACGGAGCGTTTCGGTCGCCTCCTCGAGTGAGACCGCGCGAAACCGCTGCGGGCTCGAATGGTGGATCTCCACGAGCCCCTGTGCCTCGAGGGCCCGGATGGCGTCGTACACCCGCGTCCGGGGAACCTGCGTGAGTTCGCTCAGGCGCTTTGCAGTGCCCGCGTTGAGGCGCGTCAATCCGACGAAGCACCGGGCTTCGTACTCCCTCAAGCCGAGTTGCTGGAGAATCTCGACCGCTTCTTCCACGTTTTTTTTTTGGCGTATTCATGTGTCCCAACCACCTGGGTCGTCCCAGGACCTCTCCGGCGATTATCGACCTGCACGGATAGTCGTTGTCACTTCTGACATCACAACCAATACGACAGTACGTGTAGCTCGGCGGTTTGGCGACGCTTTCTCCGTGCCCACAGGAATCTCATATGCATTTGTTACGTAGGGAGTGACAACACTCTCTACTCGATTTCAACGCACTCGGAACCCACCAATATCGGTTTATATTTAGTAACCCGTTTAATCACAAAAGAAATATACGGGCAGGGGGCTAACCTCAGTACCTCACAAAGCATCCTCGGCTAGCTGTTTCTGCGGCCTGAGTTCTGTGTCGAAGCGGTTGTACTGACGGTCTCGACGAGAGAATTACGGACGGATCGACGGAGAGCTGTCGCTGTCG